>Ga0326512_10003052_pt1 | contig 12314 bp, 8 predicted proteins | sample 1_2617_0518_D_FD_203652 | JGI IMG/M metagenome (GOLD analysis project Ga0326512, IMG submission 203652) | Bovine rumen microbial communities from UC Davis, California, United States - 1_2617_0518 | ecosystem: Host-associated > Mammals > Digestive system > Stomach > Rumen | place: USA: California... | reverse complement strand
TTCTTGTACGGCAACCGTTTCTTCCGGTGTCTGCTCCGCGACCTCGGAAGATGGTTCTTCCGTTTGTTCGGGGGTCAGTTCTTCCGTTTGTTCGGAAACCGATTCTTCCGGTGTCTGTTCGTGGGTCGGTTCTTCTTGTGTCTGTTCCACGACAGCGACAGAGGGTTCTTCCGTTTGTTCGAGGGTCGGTTCTTCCTGTGTCTGTTCGGTTTCCATCTCCGCGGTCGTTGACTCGTTTTCAGCAGGCGTTTCTTCAAGAACCGGATGTGCCGTCTGTTCTTCAGATGCGGATTCCACCGCCTCTTGTTCGGGCGTCACTTCGACCGCTTGCGGTTGATCCGGTACTTCTTCCGGTTCTTCCGTCTGCTGCGAATTCGCAGCGGATTCTCTCGTCTGCTGCGTTTGCGCAGCGGGAGCTTCGGTATCCGCAGTCTGCGTCGCGTCGGTTCTGCGCTCGTCGCTGAATGCGGACTTGAGGCCTTTCTCGTCAAGAACCTTCCGTTCCTGTAAAGCGACAGTCAGCGCTCTCTCGGAATCGAGAAGCAGTGCTTTGATAGCTCCGCCGTCCTTCATGCGGCGAACCTGCCCACGCTTGATGAGATACTCGACATAGTGCAGGAGGTTTTTGACCGTGCCGCTGTTCGCGTCCGCGAGCCAGTTCAGAGCATTCTTGTTTCCGCTTTCCCCGGAGAACAGGACTTCCTGCGTGAACATAGCCGTAATTTCCTCGCGGGCTTGTTCGACCGTGAAGTCACGGTTGTGCAGTTTCTTCTCCTTGTCGATAATGCGATCAATGAGGAACTGATAATAATCAGCGCCATCAACGCCCTTATCGGCATTGAGCTGCTTATAATACCGTTCTGCCAAGGACGCAAGGCGTCTGTAGGTCTTGGTGTTCGCAACATAGTGGACGATCTCGTGCGTGAAGAACTCACGAGCAACGACGGTCTCTGTACGAAGATTGGAAGCCGCAATCATGTCCGTAGCGAGGTAGACCTTGTTCGGAGTCTGCGGATCGTACTTACCGTTGCCGCCGATCTCGTCACGAGTCTGCCACTCAACCTCTACGCCGAGTTTCTTTGCGATGCGGTTGATCTTCGTCTGCATCGTTTTACTGATGTTGAAGGTCTTCCGCTTGGTCTTCTTCGGTTCTTCGTTCTTAGTTTCTTGTTTAACATCCTCTGCGGCTGATTCTTCCGTATTCTGTGCCTCGTTCGTAGAGTTTTCAGTATTGGAGGATGAACCGGAATTCTGCGCCTCTGAGGCGGTCTCCGAGGATGCGGCAGGAACAGCGACAGGTTCTGTGCTGTTGTTCATCTGCGCGATGTAGTCCCGTGCTGTACCCGAATCGAGAGCCGCAACAGCATTCGCCAAAGATGTCGGAGAGGAAGCGCTGAGCTTTTTGCTCCAGTAATCCGTCTCGTTCTGCGCGTCGGCAAGCCGTTGCTGTACAGCATCGAGCCAAGCATCGTCGTTGGCGTCCGTGAATTCGGACTCCATCATGCTGTCGATCGTGTTGCCAAGACTGGCAATCTTTGCTTGTGCCGCTTTCAGTTCGCCTTCGTAGACGCCGCGATTCGACGTTGCGGCATTCAAGAACAGATACGACGAAGCGAAGTGCTTGTCGATGATGCCTTGGTTGATGTTGATCTGATCCTGAAGCTGACGGACGTCGTTCTCCAAGGTGATGGAATCTACGGATTCGATCTCGTTCTTCTGCGCCAAGACTCTGTCATACTCGTCTTGGATAGCCTTCAGCGAATTGAGGATGACCTCCTGCGCTTTCGGGTTGCCGACGTTCGCACCCATCTTCTTTGCGAGAGCGACCTTCTGCTGTGCAAGTCTGTTAAGGTGGGAGAGGACACCGTTCAGCTTCGTGTTGTAGGTCTCACGTGCCTTGAGGATGCCTGCCTTATTCCCTTCGATGTTGCTGTTAAGGGTACGAACTTCCTGCGCGGTCTTGATGTTCTTGACCGCTTCGGTCACCTTGCCGTCAGCAGAATTCGCCTTGCGCTGTGCGTCGCCCTGCTGTAGCGCCTGTTCCTTTATATAGGTATATTCGATAGAGGCCGAGTCTGCCTGTGCGCCGTCGATTGCGAGTAGGGAAGCAAGAGCGACCTGCTGATCGCCATCCAGTTTCATGTTGCCTTCGCTGTCGAAGACGACACCGTACAGCATACTGGTGTTGCTGACGCCGCTGAGAGCGCCGACGATATCGTTGATGCGCTTCTTGTCTCCTACGGTCTCACTCGTGTCGAGGTACTTCTGAACAGCATCGCCTACGACGCTTCCGTAAAGATCGTCAATAACGGAGCGACCTGCTGCGAAGCTGTTTGAGTGACCCATGATAGCGCGAGCGTCGTCGCCCTGTGCATATCGGACAAGACCGTTGTTCGCCGCCATAGCGACGCCGGGAACAGTACCTGCGACAACAACAGAACCGCTGCCTGCAAGACCGCCCGCCAATGCTTCGAGGCCTACATCCGTGGCGAACTTCGTCGCGGCAAGTCTCGTCGCTTCTTCGGGAGAACGTCCGTTGGCGATAGCGTTGTTGTAGTATTCCAACAGTTCGGACGAGTCGCCGTTGATGAGCATGTCTGCCGCAGTTTCGAACACACTGCCTACGCCTTCTTCGATGGCTTCCGAGCCGAAGTTGATTCCCGCCTCCGCGAGAAGATTGAGGAAGTACGGCATGCCCTGCTCGATCGCTTTCCCCTTGGCTTTCTCGATTGCGCTGAAGATATGGTCGATGCCCATGTGTTCCGTGACGAATTCGATGACGCCTGATGCCGCAGCCATCTTCGCCGCGTCGTCGGACGATACGCCTTTATTAAGAGCATGACGAAGGGTTGAAGCGTATGCCGACCCAGACAGAGCAAGTTCGCCGACGAGAGGAACAGCCTTGGACAGTCCAGCGCCGACGGCGCTATCAGCAGAGGACTTGGCGACGCCATACAGGTAATTGGCGACAGAACCGATGCCGTCGTTATCGAACGCTGATGCGACAGAATCTGCGAGATTCATGCCGACAGCCTCCGACGCGACACCGCCGACGTCCCACTGCGTTGCCTGCGTTTCCGTTGTGTCGAGTCCGAGCACGTCGTTCAGCAAGCCGCCAGTCATCGACATTAAGCCGTTGTACGGCATCCATGCCATAGAGCCGACGAACGTACCGAAAGGATCGTCAGCGGCTTCCGAGCGAGCCTGTGACATGACGGTAGCAGCGGCTTTTGTGTCGAGGCCGCGCTTGATGGAATTGAAGTAAGCAGCAGCTTCCTGCTCGCCCTTGTTGACAAGCAGCCAGTTATACTGATTCTTCTGCTCGTCCGTCATCTGCGCAGTCAACGGAGTATAATACTCTTCCTCAAGTTCGTTGCGGTTGAAGTTCGACAGGTCAACAGACATATCGATCGAGGAGATATCCGCGTGATTCGTCGGCTTGTCTTCGTACTCGAAACCGTTGACGAACTTCGTCATGTTGTTCTGCTGTCCGATGCTTTCCTTGACGGACTCCGTCGCCTTCGCGCCTTCTTCGTCGGTGTAGCCGTACAGGGATGCCGCGAGCTTTGCGTTGTCCCTTGCGCCCTGCCGCGTTTCGAGGACATACATAATGTCCCTTGCTTCGCCGTCAGTCATCGAGCTTGAGCCTTCGTAGAATGTGCGGATCACTTCGGAACTCGTGTTGACATCCTCGGCAAGGATTCTGTCAAGGGCTTCGTCGCTGTAATCGCGGTATTTATCCCATGCTTCCTTATGCCAGTAATCGGTGCTTCCTTCCTTGATGCTGTCGATCTGACTGTCAACGTTGCGGATGTTCATCGAGTAAGCGACGTCCTCCGCTTCCTGCTGACTTCTTGCCGCAACGAGGGAGACAGCAGCCGCACGATTCGCACGTTTGTCAAGAAGCGGTTCAAGTTTGTCGAGGTAACGGAGTGCTTGGTAAGGTGACTCGCTGAACATCATGTTGAACGTTCCGCGCTCGTCGTCCGTAAGGTAATCGACAAGAGGCTTGTCAGCGTCCGTATGCTCCGTCATAGTGGACAGGACTTGATTCTCATACTGCGTCGCCCCAACAATAGGATCATACGTCTTGCCGTTGACGGCATTGTACAGAGCGCCGTATGCGGAAACGACATTCTGCCGCGAGGTGGAATTGTTCCGCTTCACCTGCTTCTGATACTGAAGCGGATCATAAGCAGACATACCGTCGAAGTTCTTCATCTGCTTCGCAACGAGGGTCTGCATCTTGGCGTCCTTCATCGTGCCGTACTGCGAATCGTTGCGGGTAACGCCGTCGAACAGAAGATCATACTCTGCCCACTTTGCGATATCATTTCCGTTCGTCTTGTCGTTCCACTTTTTGAGAACGGCAGCACCGCCTACCTGCGAGGAATTGATGACGTCGCTCGGAACACCTGCGTTCAGTAGCTGAAGATACCCGTCCCAATCGGAAGCCTTGATGCGGTTGCCATGCTCGTCTTCGGGCTTGAACGTAGAAACGAGTTCCTGCAAAGCATGGCGCTGTTCTTTCCGTTCTGCATCCGTCGTTGCCGCTTTGGTCAAAGCAGACTGAGCCGCGTCGTACACCTTCTGCTTGCGCTGTCTCTCGACCTCGTTTGCGAACGTGTTGTACAGGCGGCTTTCGTACTTGGTGTAATCATCTTTGGAGACGCGCATCTCCGCATTGCCGTAAGCATGGTTCTGCTCGATGGCCTTGAGCGTGTCCGTATTGAATTTGGACTTGCCATTGCTGCCGCTGTACGCCTCGTCTTCCTCGTTAGGAAGCTCGGCGGGTTCGATGAAATACTCGTCGAGACCCGCGTATTCTGGCTTGTTGCGGACGATCGTCCATGCGGTATCAAGGTCTGTACCCTTGTCGCGCTCTTGAAACACATCGTCGTAGAACTTCTGCGTGAGGTCGGCAAACTTCTGTTTCTTCTCCTTGTCCTGCAAATACGCAGAGTGGTAGACCTCCATCTTCTCGGCAGAAGGGAGTCCAATCATCCTAAGCTGATCGTCGATAAGGGTATCCGTGTACTCGACCTGCTTGTTGTTCTTCTTCTCGTACCGATTTCCGTCGAAGCCGACGATTGTATCCTCGCCGAACTTCTTCGTGATGAAGTCAAGCTCTTCCTTGGTGATACCCTTGTACCTGTCCTCCATGCTCCCGCTTGCGTTGTAATCGCTGTACGCCTTTCGGTATTTGCTCAGTTCCTTGGACGCAGGCAGACCGACAGACGAAAGGTACTGGTCTGCGACAGAATCGGTATAGCTCTTGCGAGAAGAAGGATCGGATGCCTGATACCGGGAAGAAATAAAGGACTTCTCATCGTCGGACATCTGCGCAAGTCCTTTGCCGCTGTCTTTGAGTGCTTGATATGCCGCTTTGTCATACTTGACAGACTCCATATCAGCAAGCACAGCCGCCTTGTACTGCTCTCGTCTAAGCAGCTGATTCTCTCTGTATTTCTGCGCCTGTCGCTCAAACGCCGCACCTGCGTTGCTCATGTCGATGTCGTTGTTCGCCTTGGTGGACGGAATCAACGGCTGAAAAGAGGACTGCTGTGCGCCAGTTTTGTTGCCGTCATACGACGCGAGAAATTCCTGAATAGTCTGTGCCATGTATTGTTCCTTTCGAGTTATCGGTCAAGGCCAAGCCTGCGCGTCCGAATAGTGATCGGGTTCTTAACGAAGTCGAATCCCTTCATAGCAGACTTATAAGCGTCGCTCGTGATCTTCGGGATGCTACCGATGATTTCGTCGGCTTCTTTTTCTGCGTCCGCGTTCGCTTCCTCAAGAGTATACTTCGAAGCGTTCGTGCTGTTGCGCGATCCGCCCGAACCACCCGAACCACCCTTAGCCGCGTTCTGCGTCTGTTGCCAGTTAAAGATCAACTGCTGATAGGGCAGAGTGCCTTCGATCATACCGCTGTTGTACTGATCCATAGCGCGGTCATAGGCGTTGCCTTCGAGCTGAAGTGCGAGCTGCTGATTGTACTGGTCGAGCTTCAGACGGTCGTTCAGGTAATCCGTATAGCGATCCATAGCGTCGCCTGCGAGCTTGGAGGCATAGTCGCCCTCAAGCCCCGCAATGTCCGCCGCCTCCGCGTTCATGATGCGGTTCTTCGCGTCCGTCGCCCAAGTGGACGTACCCATGCCTCGAGAGGCAGCATCGACATCGATAGCCGCTTTCTGCTTCTTGGTCGCACCGTATCGCTGTGCGATAGCGGCTTCATACTGTGGACGATAAGCGGCGGCAAGCTGTGCGGTGATGCTGTCCAAAGATTGCTCGGGCATGGACACAGGCGTATATCCGCTGTTCGCCCCAAGCTGATTCAGTATGTCGTTGTACTGCCGCTGTACATTTGCGTCTGTAAACTGTGGCATTTGCTACCTCCAAAATGATGTGAAAAGAAAGGCGAGGGATTACTCCCCCGCCTTGAGTTCGTTGTTGTACGATTTACGCCATGCCTCGATTGCAGAGCCGAGGAACGTGTTTGCCGCCGCTAAGGTCGCCACGACGTAGATGCCCCACTCCCATCCGAAGATATCAGACAGGGCGGTAATGAAAATGGTCAGCGGCACGATTAACTGCTGAACGAAACGGATAGTGTCAAAGACTTTGTTGCTCATGTTGTGCCTCCTGTGTCTGTTATATAATCGCTCAATTAGGACGATGGCGAAGTATCAATTACAAGCGTGGTAGATTCACGTTCAGCTACCCGGGTTCCATTATTCATGTATATCAGCGTATCAACTTGATTGTGATAGATACGCGTAAAATCCGCCTCGCCGCTGTCTGCCCAAGAAAGTTCATACTTATTTCCATAGCCGTCGTGAGTGCCCTGATCTTCAATTACGAAAACATTCTTACCAGCAAGTATCGCGGCTGAAAGCTCGTCGTATGTTTTGTCGAATTTCCAAACGGTATCCTGCACATCTTCATCGTATTCTTCGCTGAGATAGAGAATGAAGTTACCGTTGCCCGAACTGCCGCCGCTACCTGCGCCTGCGATTCCGTCTTCAATATGGTTCAGCTTCTCTGCGGTAATCTTGTCACCGCTTGCCCACGTTTGCTTAGTGTATGCCATAAGAAACTCCTTTCTTTATTCCACGACAGCCGTGCCTACGGTTGCCGTACCGACGATAGGACTGCTCGACGCCGCCGCGATTTTGTTGTCAATGTAGGTCTTTAGGTCTGCCGCGTATTCCACGGACACGTTGCCGCAGTCAGCCCAAATGTTATTGGTTTGCCCTGTCAATATGGAGATTTCGATGGGCGTGAGGTCGATGGTGATGGGCGTGGCGAGTTCGTACATTAGCTGATGTCCATCAACCAACGCCATAAAGTCATCAACATTGTCAAGCGGAGGTATTTGTACATACAACGTGGTATTTGACCCGTTCCCCCACAATGCATTTTGCACTGGAGTCCCAGACCATGACCCACCCATTGTCTTGAACAGGTCAGACCAAACATTCAGAACGCCTATCTTGCGTGTTGGAATGGAGTTTGATGTAAAGAATGCATACGTTGTATTGTAGTTCCACACAAAGCTTCCCAAATCCACCATCGCCCTATCCACCGTCAGCACACCATTCACCGCGTCCACCGTCCCGCCGTAGACCGTCTGACCCAACTGGATTTGGTATGTGTCGCCTTGGTAGGGAGTGTAGGCTGTGGCGGTTGAGCCGAGTTCAAGTTGAATATCTCCCTGTGCTATATCGTTGTATGTTGTGCCGCTCGCCCTTAAAGCAAACCGTATATTCTTAATTTTTTTTGCTTCTTCTTCTGTGATGGTAGCCGCCGTCCCAACAAATGTGGTATCGCCAAAGGTATACCCGCTTGTCAGCTCCTTAATAATAGTTGCATCATTCTCGTCTGTTAAATTAACAGATGCGCCCTTAGTGGATGCTCCAAACTGATTTTGGCAACTAATGATATAAGTTCCTGCCTTTAGTGAAATAGGGAACCGCCTATTCCAGCCAGTCGATACCATTTCAGATTCGTCAAGCTTTAGCAGATTCTTCCCCGTCCTCTGCACCTCAACGCTATCCCATCCCGATATGGGGCAGATATTACTGTAGGGGGAATAGGCCAGCGCAGATGTTCCATAATTGAGCATGATTCTAAATTTATAATTATTAAGAACCGTGCCATTGACAATATAAATACGGTATCTGGTTTCTACAGTCACGCCGTCGACGCCGCTTGTTTTTGTTGGCACGCCCGGTGTAACCTCTAGCACTCCCGTGCTATCGCTTTGTACAACCAAACCAGTATATATTCCACCGGGAATATTAGTATCCGAGGAAAGTGTCACCTGCGAATTTATGGGTTGAATATGCTGTGCAAGATAAATATTACATACTGTCCCTGCGGTACCGTTAAGAGTAATATATCCATCACTATCTACCGAATAGCTAACGCCTGAAACTGTTCCACTTTGTGGCGCGATGTTTAGAAGCTGTTTCCCACCACCCGCAGGCCACGGCGAATCATACCCATGCAAGTCCTGCACAGGCTCAACATCAACGGTCAGTCCGCGCACGGTCGGGACGGTCGCATCGGGTACGAATGAGGCGATAGAGCCTGTGGCGGTGTCGATGAGTGCGCCCATTTTGTTGCCGAGCGCAGAACTTTCTGCTCGGTCTGCGATAGCCTTAAGATAATGTTCGTGCCTTGTAATGGGCGAAGGATATTCTCTTGACATAGCAAACCTCACGAAAGAAGACTGTCGATATAAGCCTTGGTGTCTGCGGCATAGGTGACGGAAACCGTTCCGTTATCCGTCCAAACGTGATTCGTTTCCCCTTCGACGACAGGAACAGATGCGGATATGATGTTGCGCGTCGTATCGTTCGCGCCCAAGTCAATAACTTCTGCGCCAATCGTAGGCGTTGCTCCTGCAGAGTACACGTCCATACTGGACAGCCATTGCCCGACCAAGGTTTCTCCGTTATAGCTTTCGTAATACTTGTGCGGCGTCAATTTGCCATTCGTAATATCGACATGTCCGCCCTTGACACCCGAACCGAGGTTGACGGTTATGGTTTCGTAATCGCTCGTATCCTCGCCGCTAACGTAGACGGAAACCTGCGCCACGTTGTTGAAGGGTCGCACGTTCGTCGGAGACGGATCGCCGCTTCCGCTTTGCGTAGGCGTCAGCTCTACAATGACCTGCATCAGCTTGTTGACGGTTTCGTCCGGGACGAAAGAAACGGAAGCGCCGCTTACTGTATTGATTAACGCGCCTGCCTTTACTTCAGCAGAGCCGCCGCCGTTGTCGATTCTGTCGGCAATAGCCGCGAGATAATGCTCGTACCGCGTAATGGGGTCGGGATAAGGTTCGCCGTTGCCTGCCATATTCGCAAGATATTTTTCCTCGCGGGTGATATAAGTCTTCGGATCAAATTGTTCCATGAGTGCCTCCATATATGCCGTTAAATAAACTTGCCGAGGAAGAAACCGACAACGCCGACCACGATAGCCGACAGGATAGCCGTCGCAACGCTGTCCCACTTTTTGCCCTTCTCGCCTTCAAGAGCGCGTAATCGGGTTTCGTGGTCTTTGCCTTGCTCCATGATCGTCTTGAGCATGGTCTTGATTTCAGTAAGCTGTGTTTCAATCATCGTGCGTTCCGCGTCAGGCATGATAGATCACCTCCGTATACGATGCCCCGTCAGTAATCCATGTGTCTGTCCTTCCGTTGTATTCGATGTTATACCAATGCGGATCGCTTTCCGCCCTCCCGAGATACGGGAACTCGTCACCGCCGTGCGCGGTAGCTACCTTGCTGTTCTTCTTACCGTTGCCAGTCCTTATGTTCACTCTGCGGTTCTTGCTTCCTCGGACGCGAACATACTTCAGTTGCTCCACGGGTTCATCGGGTTGTCCGTCAGCACATTCCGCATGCAATGCTTTCATCCTTCCGATGGCGTACCATGATGCAGGCTTGTACTTCGTTTCGACAACGCCGACGTCTCTGTTTCTACATTCGATGACGATGCCGTTGCCTGCGTAATAGCCGACGTGTGTGATGCCGTCCTCCGATCCGTGAAACACAAAGTCGCCGCGTTCTGCTTCGCTGACCTTGTCACACATAGCGTAGATGTGACGTGCGGCAACGTCCTTTGAGAATACGCCGACAGCCTTGCCCGCCCAATACATAAGCCCGGAACAATCGAATGCCCGGATAGGATCAACACCTTCATCCTTGCGACTTTGGAACAGAGCCATGTCTCTTCGGATGTTCTCCTCTTTCGTGTGGCTATCGTTTGTTTCGTATGAAGCGATCCAGTTCTTTGGGTTTGAGACGGACAACAGGTCTTGCCCGTTGCCGCCCCGAACATAGATTCCTTTGTTCACTTGTGATCGGCATAGCGCCTCGAACTTCTCGTACTTTCTCATCACTCACCTCACGTATGATCGTACAGAATGATGTCGTTGTCCTGTAATCCCGTAAGAGTGGTCGGGTCTACGGTCGTGACGATGATCGAACGCTCTGCAACGATGACGCCGTTCGCGTCCGTCTCGACGAGCTTGAGCGACTTGCCCGTGATCTTACCGTCGCTTGTGATGTTGCCATGCGCATGAATGGCGGCGGCAGCAGAGATGTTCGCTCGAGCGATAATCTGCTTTGCTTCCTCGACGTCCTGCTCGACGTACCGAACGCAGTTTTCAGGATCGAGCAATTCAACATAGCTGTTGAGTGTGTCAATGAGTGCCTTGACTTGATTCTCAAGTTCTACAATAGACGGAAGTGACGCTGCGACTTCAGACGGCGATCCGTTCGCATCGAACGTCCACGGCTGTGACGTCATCTTGACATCCCATTCCGATTCGGATTCTTCGGACGTCTGATAGACTTCCACGACACCCGTGTTGCGACCGTTCGAGATCATGCCCGAATGGACGAGAACTTGGATGCCTTGCGTCTCCACTTCGTTTGCAACACCTTCGATAACGGTAATGTCGCTGTCCTCTACTTCGGAGTCCTGCGAATGCGCTCCGTCTTTGTTCGTGATAACAACGCGGATGCGGCAACCTGTCAGGTCAACAGCGCCGCCGTTTTCCAACAGCAGAATGTAGAACACATTGCCTGTATCGCCTGTGACGATGCCGGGCAGTTCTACGCTGTTCTGTTCAATGAGGTCAAGAGTAAAATGATAGTCCTTCATGCGGTGCTCCTTATACGTATACGTCATGCGGGACAGCAACGCCGTTCTTCACGACGTACACGTCCACCTGTTTTGCCACGCTGTTCTTCACAACGTAGCAAGGAGATACGTTGAAATTGTTCCACACAGCCGTCATCGACAGATCGGCGTCTGCTGTGTATGTTTCGCCGGGATGATAGGTGTTCCCACTTGCATCCTGCCAAATCATGAACGTCTTGCTTGCCAGTGTCGGGATGGACGAGGACAGAACCAAGTCAATCAGCTGTGTCTTTGTCTGCGGCGCGGGGGCATTTGACCCTCCGTTGGCGTCGTAGGTTATGGTGTACAGTTTGCGCCAAACGGCATACAGGGCAAGGCCTGCGTTCGCTGTGTACGAATCGCCGAACTGGTATTCTGCGTCAAGCGCGGAAGCATTGGTCGCCCATCCATAGAACGCATAACCGCTTCTCGTAGGTTCTGTGCCTGCAAGCGTGAGCGTGACGTCCTTGATCTTCGTCTGCGAAGCAACAGAACCGCTACCGCCGTTTACGTTGTAAGTAACAGCGTAGGTCTTTTCCCATACGGCATATATAGTCTTGTTGGCAGACATGCTGATCGAAGCGCCTGCTTGGTACTTCACCGATGTTGCCGTTGCGCTGTCCGCCCATCCGAGGAATCTGTATCCTGATCGCGTAGGCGTTCCGCTTTTTACCGTGAAGGAAAGGGGAGGTACGCCGCTTTTCGTTTCTGCTGTCGGTGCGCCGCTTCCTCCGTTGGCACTGTACGTCAGCGTCAGAGATACGGACACGAGTTTCCACACGGCATACAGCGTTGTGTTCGCGTTCGTCGTGAACGAGCCGCCTGCCGCGTATGTCGCTGTGGTAGCCGTGTTGGATGTAGACCAACCAAGGAACTCATACTGCGACCGCGTCGGGATGGTACTCGACAGCGTAAGCGTGACATCATAAGTCTTCGTCTGTGCAGACGGCGCTCCGCTGCCTCCGTTCGCGTTGTAGCTGACTGTGTACGTCAAGCGTTCCCAAACAGCGTATAGAGTGACGGTGGAGTACAACGCGTACTTTCCTCCGGGCTGATATGCCGCAGACGTAGCCGTGCTCGAATCAGCCCATCCTAAGAACCGATACCCGGTTCTTG
>Ga0326512_10003051_pt1 | contig 12315 bp, 11 predicted proteins | sample 1_2617_0518_D_FD_203652 | JGI IMG/M metagenome (GOLD analysis project Ga0326512, IMG submission 203652) | Bovine rumen microbial communities from UC Davis, California, United States - 1_2617_0518 | ecosystem: Host-associated > Mammals > Digestive system > Stomach > Rumen | place: USA... | reverse complement strand
TAACGCAAAAGATGAAAAAGGCCTGGCAGAATTACCAGATGTCGTTACTTCGTATGGTCTTTCATACTTGATGGGCGACGACTTGAAAGGATATCTTCACGATATGAAGATTACACAAGAATTTGCACGATTGAACCGTGAAGCTATGTTGGACGTAATATGCACCGAACTTGGTATTAAAAGAAAATACATTTTAGACAAGTTCTGTACAATTCATAATTACATTGACTTGGACAAAATGATATTAAGAAAGGGTGCAATTTCATTGGAAGAAGGCGAAAGGGCAATAATTCCTATTTCTATGGCTTATGGTTCATTAATCGTAACTGGAAAAGGAAACCCCGACTGGAACTATTCAGGTCCACACGGTGCCGGACGACTTTTGTCTAGGTCAGACGCAAAAAACAGTATTTCTATGGCAGAATATAAAAAGTCTATGGAAGGTATTTATACAACCAGTGTGAACTCGTCTACTATTGACGAATCACCTATGGCTTATAAGAACCCAGACGAAATTATAAAAGCCATACAAGATACGGCAGAAATTATAGACATTATAAAACCAATTTATAATTTCAAAGCTTCTTCAGATTAATATAATTGGCAAGCACAAAAAACGCTTGCCAAACATTTTGCAAGTATGGTATAGTGGATTGTGCACTGGTCTTCGAAACCAGTTCAGGTCGGTTCGATTCCGGCTACTTGCAAATTTTCGGATTGTAGTTCAACTGGATGAACGTCGCTCTCCTAAGGCGAAGATATACAGGTTCGAATCCTGCCAGTCCGACGTGGGGTAAAATACAAGAACGACTGGGTTCGATTCCCAGAGTACGCTTATGCACTAGACACATAGGTACTGAGCAAGTTGGACATTGGTAGGTGAGCGGGAGCAATAATACTACCGGAATGCAGCCCCGTTTTTATGCCTTCTTGTCTTATCGGTTGAGGGCTTGATTCGTAATCAAGAGAGGTTGGTTCGACTCCAATAGAAGGCTAAACTTTACAGGGTAAACTTCTTCAAGGTTATAATATGGAAACCAGATAGGAGAAGCCTTATGGATTTCAAACGTTCTAATTGTTTTTTTGAAGCCGTAGCAGCAAAAATCAAAAACTGGAAAAACGTCAAGATTCTCTACATACCACGTGGCTTTAACGTCGGTGATACGTGGGGTCATTTTATCTGGACAGATTCAACTATTGACCCAGATAATCAGTATTATTTTGAATTTTGCTCTGCAAGAAACGGTTCGAATCACATTTGGTTCAAAGGTAAGGTAAGCCGAACTAAAAGAACCGAAATAAACAGAATGTTGAATATTTCTTTGGCTAGAAACAAAAAGCTAAGAAAACTGGAAGATAAGTTTAATTTTAAGTTTAATCAAGGTAAGATTGAAAAAATTCAGAAAGCTATCGGCGATTCAGACTGGCAGATTGTTGACGAGGAATTTTACCCATTGCCAAAGATTACGACATTCCCAGGGTATGTAGATTTTACACCGTCATATTACAAATACGAGCCTACGGAACTAAAACCAAAGATTCTTGGTCGAGTAAAAGGTACAGACACGTATAAGAACTATTACTTTGACGAAAACGGTGAAGTAATTACCAATGGTGACAAAATTGACTGGTGGAGATGGGATTTCTATAAAGAGCCGTCTGTGCACCAGTCAGAATGGAAGAAATCTACCAACCGATAGACGTATCTTCTTCTACTTTTACATCACGACCTTTGAAGTGATTTTTCAAGAAAGCTTCCATCTTTGCAACGTCGCCGAGCTGGTTCATCTGCTCTTCTACATCCTTTGGAGCTTTCTGGAAATTACCAGAAGCGTCTGCATAGTAACCAATGTAGTATTTCTTGCTTCTTTTTTCTTCAAGTTTTTGAGCTTCTTGATAAATAGATTCAAAGAGCTCTTCCATCTGTTTCTTTTCCACGATGTTTTTCTCCTATAATAATTATTTAGTAGTATAACTTGCAGGGTAAATGATTCTAAGGTTATAATATCATTTGTAAGTATAACTATAGTTAAAAGGGTAAATTATGATTCTTGAAGCAAATCACACATCAGACATAATAAAAAGCGAAGGACTTGAAACGTCAGTTGTTGAAGTTAATACGTCCCCAGAATCAGTTAAAATTCTTACAGAAAATCTTTATTCTGACGTTCCGTTGGCAGTAGTTCGTGAGCTCTCTGCAAATGCCATCGACGCTAATCGTGATGCAAATAATAGATTAAATGATTTTATAATCCATGTTCCGTCAAAAAAAGAGCCTTATTTTTCTATTGAAGACCACGGAACTGGCATGTCTAAGGAAAAAGTCATGCACGTATTTAAGGACTTCTTCAAGTCTACTCGTGACAAAGACAACGACCACGCCGGTATGTATGGGCTGGGGGCAAAAACACCCTTGGCGTATACACGTAATTTTTCTATAGTTTCAAGCTTTAATGGTGAAAGCAACGCTTACATAGAAACTTGGGAAGACGATAAATTACCAGAGGTCTCTTTAATTCCAAATACCACAAAATCAAGTAACATTACTGGTACAAAAATAACCGTTCCAGTAAAAGAAGAAGACATCTACGATTTTAATACAGCAATCGTTAAGACTTGTGCGTTTTTTCCTGGAGTTCCGTCTTTTGAAAACTTGGAAGATAGCTCATCATTCAACTACTATAAGCAGTCAAGTCATAAAAATGATGAGTTTACAATGACTACCGATATTTTGGAAAAGATTAATCAAGATTTCAAGAAGTCTAATGTTAATCCTTGGGAAGCTTTTTCTGGAAAACGAGTAGTTCTTTATGAAAGAATTTATGTTGAAATGGGAAATGTTGGGTATCCGGTTGATAAAGCTGACTTATTTGAGCCCGATTCAACTTTTGGAACTTTTTATGAAAGTCTAAGCGAGCTTGTAAACATCATCATAATACACGCCAACATCGGAGACGTTGACGTTCTTCCAAGCCGTGAGAATTTAAAACTTTCCAAAAAAACTGTAAACTATATCAAATCCTGGTTTGTTTCCTTTATAGCCGACCAGTATAAGAGACTCGATGACATAAATGCTCGTATAAAGTTTTACGCAACAAATAGCTTTATGAAGTTCATTGATTTTATTTATGAAAATAAAGATTTGCTCTTTGAAGGAAAAAAGAATGACTTTATAAATTTTTATAATACTTATAAAAACGACAAAAAGCTGATTGCCGAAATCTTTAAGGACGATAAATCTGTGTTGACATTTACACCTTATGGGGAAATAAATAGCAAAAATGAACTTTTGCCATATCCTTACATAAATGACTTGGCGAATAAATACATAACCTACGCAAAGAGCAGTCTTAGGGTAATTGTAAATACACCAGAAGTTGCAAAGCACTTAAAGAGCACTTCATTATCTAATATTTCTGGAACCTATGTCAGAAGTCATATAATGGGCTTAAAGGATTATAAAAATTATATTTACCTTTTTACAAGCCCTTTAACACTAAGAAAGCTTACAGACGCAGGTATTTCTTATTCTGAAGTTAGAAACTTTATAGAAATTTCGCCTAAGCCGAAAGACTATTGGGCAGACAAAAAGACTTTTGAAGTTTCCTATAGAACAAAAGACATTAAAAGTGGATATGCTACGCCAGTAAGTCTTTGGAGTTGGAATGACGTTTGTAAACTTGCAAATAGTCATAACTTGACGGTATACTTTCTCATAAAAAATAAAGACGGTCAATTCGCACCTTATGATAATAATGTCAATAATAGTACTGATGTTGTTCTCGTACATAAAAGATTCGACGTTTCGTGCAATTATATCATTAGAGACCCCTTGACTGGTAAAAGTAAAGAATGTATTGTTGTATCTGGTAATATTACAAACATAATTAAAGCTTCTGAAAATGCAGATGGTATAAATGTAAGCAATTATGTTAATGACATAAAGAACCTAATGCGTTCGACTTTAGAAGAAATAAACAGTCTTCCTTACATTGAGTCTAATAACATAATAAAACTAATACGTGAAACTGGTTGGAATTATGTTAATTACTATAATTGGCCAGAAAAATCGGTATTCAAAAAACTGTTTGATACATTTCAATATGGCGAAGATACCGAAGAAAAACGTAAAGATAAAATGGATTGGCTTGAATATGGTGACGGTCGTAATTATCGACAAATCTTTTTGAGACTTTCAGTTAACGGTAACGAAGACCTTAAAGAACTTTATGACAAAGTTTATACTACCAGAAGTATTCTTGCACAAGAAATGAAGTCGTATCCACTTATTAAGCTTGGGCTTCTTGACGGGTATAGTGACGAATACGGTTTTCAAAAAAGTACGACAAAAGAAAAAACCATAGAATACGTCAAATTTCTAATTGACTACTTTGCTATGGTAGATGGAGCTAAACTGAAATAATCTACTAATTAATCAAAGAGGATTGATTCAGTGATTTCATTCAGTAATGCAGAAGACCGTGATGACTTTTTTGACGACGTTTACAAAACTTCACATCCAGGTGAAATAAGTATAAGTGAATTCAAGCAATCACCGAGTAAGATAGCCGACGTATTCAAAAAATTTATTTTTCACGACCCAGAATACCATAAGATAAATACAAACGTGCAAAACGCTATGCAGGCGTGTATCACAACCGTCTGCAATAGAATTTAAGGAGAAATATAAATAATGAGCAAGAAAGCAGTTGCAGAAGCAGTTAAAGAAACTGTTGAATCTGTAAAGAAAGAAGCAAGCGAAGCCAAAGTTGCAAACAAAAAAGCAAAAAAAGAGTCAACCGAGGCAAAAGAGGCAGTAAAAAAGACCGCTTCAAAAGCAAAGTCTGCAAAAAAGACAGCCGATGCCAAAGTAAAAGCTGCAAAGGAAGAAGCCAAAGCCGAAGTAAAAGCAGCCGTAGAAGAGGCAAAGGTTGAAAACAACACAGTTGCAGAGGTTGCAGAAGCAAAAGCAGCAACAACAGAAGCCGTAAAAGAGAACGCAGACGTTGCAAAAGCTGCCGGAAAAGGTATTTTTAAGATTATTAAAGCTTTTTTCAAAAAGGAATCTAAATAATTATTAAAACGCTTATTTTCTGAACTTAATCCCCTAGTATACTTTTAACGGCACTACTGGGGGATTATTTTTTATAAAATTGAATTAATATAAACACGTATATAACAGTATAGTATAATACAACAAGGAAATAATTAAACCATGAAAAACAACGAAAATAAGAAAAGTATGTCCATTCCACGATTTAAGTGGTTCTGGAAATACAATGAAAATGACGGAAAACTTTCCAGACCTATCTCGTCTGCCCAAGTTTTAATAAACGGAAAACTAGTAGTATTTGTGTTCTGTTCGCTAGTATCTGCATTTATTAACTTGGTGTTTATTTCTAACCTTACAAAATCCGGATATAGTGTAGGTACATTATTCACTTTACCAGCCGCAGTATTGCTCGGCTCCCTTTCTATTGGTCTTGACATTGCCAAGTTCTTGTTAGCAATTCAAGTAAATACCCTTGGTGAACTTATCAGAAAATTATCCAAGTTCTCGTGGGTAAAGAACGTAAAGCAAGCAGCAGTTTGGTGGAGAACAGTATACATAACATTTATTATGTTATCTGTAATTACGTCTGTATCTTTGTCATCAATTTCTATTGGTGCAGGTATTACACGTAATGCAAACCTTATTTCACAGATTGACGAATACATCGTTCAAGGTGAAGGCTATACAAACATTAACGCAGGAGCCGACGCAGTTACACGTCAGAACCTTATCTCAAAGGCGACAGACACGTCTGAACGTGACGCTCGTGATTATGCAGAAAATGCAGTTGCAGAAATTGAAGCATTTATCGCCGAAGTCGGACCGATTGTAAACGCAGATTACAAAGACATTGAGGGTGGCTTGACTGCAAAGCAACAGAAAGATAACGCTTTAAAACCATATGAATCCAAGAGAACAAAGATAAATAACATTCTCCGTGGGGCTGGTTATCGTGCAAGAACATTTGACGAACTTGTAGCATTTAATACTTTAACACTTGCAACAGACATCAAACAGAAACGATTGGAATACTTGCAGTCTAGTAGTAACGACATTGCCGTAGAAAAACTCGGTGAGTTGAAAGATAATACTAATGCAGAAATCTATTCCTGGCTTGAAACACTTAATGCCCTCGCTTTGGTAAATCCGAAAACAAATGAAACCATTATATTCGATACTTCTACAGAAAAGCCGGCAAATGTATTGGCTAAGTCTGCTACACAGATTTTGAAAGCTTTGCGTGTGGACGTAGAAAACGATAGTGGCGACATCGGTTCATCTTCTAAAATCTTTATGCAAGTAGGCTCTATCTTCGCTTCCAAAAAAGTAGGTGATAAAGATTTACAAGCAGCACTTAATGTAAAAGCAGAGGGTTCATTTGGTGCTACTGAAATAATGATGATGAGCATGCTTTTGTTCTTGTCATTACTTTGTGAATTGGCGATAAACTTGTTCTCACCAAAAACAAACATTTCACGTAAGATGCTTTCACAATTCAGCGAATATTTCGATACAAACTTTGATGTAAACGACTTCATGTTGGAAATCTACATCGACCAACTTAATTTTGGCGTTCTTGACCGTGAAGCATTTGATAGGAAAGCAAAGAAAGCTGTTGAACTTACTGAAATCACAAAGGAATCACTTTATGACAAGTATCGTAAAAAGATTAAGGAAACCTCTAGTAAACCAAAAGAAAAGGTAATTGCACCAGAAAGAAAGGTTGTAGCACAAGTTGTGCCAGAACCAAAAGCAACTACACCAGTAGAAGTTCCAGTAGATACACCTACTATTGAAACGCCGGTTGCTAAGGTTGACGAAAGAAAAGTTTCTTCAGAAAAAACAGAACGTAAGATAATATCTAATAATACAAACGCTGAAAAATCAGAAGAGCCGAAGGGATATAGTTCGGCAGTAGATGATTTAATAAATGACATTGAGGCAATAGTATAATTATGTTGACAGAAGACGTAGTAATTGTAAAACTTACAGAATTTAAGAATAAACTCATAAAATTTCGTGACGAACGTGACGCTGCCAGAAAAGAATTAGAATCTGTAAAAGCCCAACTTTCTGAGAAAGAACAGCTTATAGATAGCTTGACTACAGAACGCCAGGAATCTTTGACAGAGATTGAATCAATTCATACAAGGATTGATAATTTACAAAAATTGTATGAAATAAAAGATAATGCTTACATAGACCTTAAGGATAAAACTTATCATACAATTAAACATCTTGTTGAAGATAACATTGAAGTAAAGGAATCCCAAATTGCCGATTTAATGAATCAGATTGAATCATTAAAGAACGATTTAGGCAAGTCTGAAGGTCAGCTTAATGAAAGCCAAGCCAAAAATAGCCAGAAACTTGAACAGTTTGAAACCCAGATAAACGAGCTTAAAACCGCACTTGAACAAAGTAAGTCTGATAAAGACAGCATTGAAAACGGTCTTAAAGAGTTCGAAGCTAAGGTTGAAAAAGAATACATCAGTAAAGAGGCACATCTTGAAGAAATAAATAGGATTCTTGAAGAAAAGTCAAGGTCTGATGAAGAAAAACAGACTGTTCTTTCTAATACGTGGAAAGAACAAGTAAAAACGAGTGAAGAACTCAGGGCTACTTCCCAAAAATTGGAAGAGGTTCAGAATCAGTTAGACCAAGAAAAGACTGATAACGAAAATCTTAGAAAGAGCTTAGCTGATAAAACCACAGAGTTCGACACTTATAAGGTAAATACAGAAACTCGTATTCAGGAACTTGAAAAAGACGCAAAAAAGATTGATACGGACACCCAGCTTGATATTTCAAGACTTACTGAAAAGGTAAAGAGTCTTACTACTATAAAAGTAGAACTGGAAGATAAGAATAAAGACCTTCTTGACAAGATTCAGAATCTTGAAAACGCACTGGCAAAAAAGGAAGCCCAGGTAGAAAAGCCGACTTCCGTTCCAGAAAGAAGCGTTATTTCTAAGGAAACCATTCCTTATAAGTTTGGAAGCACAACTGCGTCTGTAATGCAGAAAGCAAAGAACTTTGTTGAAGAACTTTATAAAGATTCAGTTCAAATGAACAATGTTTACATCCTTGGAAACCCTAAGGAAGCAGCCGATGCAGTAGGTCTTACAGAAAAAGAATATACAGTATTCATGAATAGATTTGCAGAATGTCTTGAATACGACGGCGTTCCTTTACTTTACCAACAGAGTGGTGAATGGAAGTCAAATCTTTCAAAAGTAAAATTGATAGACTTTATTTCTACCGTGTCAGGTAAATAAAGTTAATATTTTGTATAGTATACATATGGAGGTTTAATTTGAAAACAATAGAATACTACAAAATGCCAGATTCTGTTTTCATAAAAGAGCTTGAAAACGGTGTAGCAACTGAAACACATTCTATACCAGACAGTCAAGCAGAAAAATGGATTCTTGACAAGTTCAAGAACGAAAAAACATCAAAGTTTATCGTAAACCCTGACGCACCTACAGAAAAGGAATTCGAAAAAGAGGTAGAGTCCGTTTCAAAAGAAGAAATTTCTGAATACGCAGAAAAAGTAACAAACGAGCCTACCCTTCCGACAGAAACACCAGTTTCTTTAACTGAAAAAGACTTAGAATCTGTCGAATACGTTTCTAAAAAAGAAATCAACAACTTCATAGAAGAAAACATTTCAGAAAAGTCGAAAAAGTGTGATGACTTTTTAACGGCGGTAAATAAACCTAGCCATTACCAGGGAATTACAATTACTGGTAAAAATGGTTCAATGGAATTCGAAGCTATCGAAATTATTGATTCTGTTCTTGACCAACTTAATCTTCCACCTGCGGTAAGCCACGCAGTAGGCGACGCTTTGAAATACCAACTTAGATGTGGTAAGAAAGAGTCCGACAATAATACAACTACTGACTTACTGAACAAAGCCGCACAAGACCTGAGAAAAGGTGGTTGGTATTTAACACGTGGTTCTGATTTGTTGTTAGCTTTTGCAAAAAAGAGGAATAGCTTATGACATTAGAAGAATTAAAACAAGAGTACGGTGAAAAAAATGTATTCCCTAATCAGTTTGAACTGGGTAGGTTTATTCAAGAATACGGTATTAGGAATAAAATCAAGTTTATTTCCGAAAGATACCCTAATGAACTAATTGCGAAAGACAATGAAGCTCTATATGACCTTGCAGAACGCCTTTTAAGTAAAGGTTTTGCGTTCTTTAATGATGGATATTACATTATTGAAGATTTGGAAGACTTAAAAAACTTATAATTACGGAGCCACCTATAAAGGGTGGCTTTCTTATTAATATTTTATCATATGACACCAGATTATGTATTGATGAACCCACCGTATGACGGGTCTCTTCATTTGAAAATACTTGGAACAATTATAAGATTAGGTGTTTCTCAATGTGTTAACTTGTCGCCGATTAGATGGCTTCAAGACCCCTTAGCACCTTATAAAAATGGTCACGATTTTGAAACGTTTATAAATGTTAGAAAGCATTTACCAACATTAGACATAATAGACGTTAAAGATGCTCAAGTTATTTTCAATGCCAGAATACCTATTGACTTGGGTATTTATAACATTACTAAAAGAGAATGTGTACCCTTTACATTGCACACAGACCTTATTAACAGACTTACAAAGTTTAACTCAAAAAGCCCGTGTCCGTTGGATTTCAATAAAAAGAACGGCTGGCGTGTTCGTATGCCTAATGTAACGTGTTCTTCAGCCGCTAATACTGGTATAAAAGAAACTACGCTTAAAACATTGTTGTGTTTCGACGGTCTACACAACGGAAAACCTTGGTATTCATTCTTCTCTAAAAACCAAAATACAAAGGAAACCCCTGAAATAACTTGCTCTATTTCATTCCATACCGAAGCAGAAGCAAATAATTTTATTATGTCGCTAACATTAGATTTAATAAGATACTATACCCAAAAAACGGTCATATCCGTAGATTATATAAAGGACTTGCAAGTATTCTGGCTTGGGGATACAGTTAATCCAAGAACTGGTCTGCAAGGGTATCTTTCTGACTGGACGGAACAAGACCTCGAAAGCCTATTTTGCGTAAACGAGCATGAACTAGCGGAAATAAAAGACACGCTTGCACCTTTTTCAGGGTAAAACGCATTTAGGTTATAATATACTTTATGTAAAGAGATGAAACAGTGCGAGGTATTATACTTTCAAAGACATTCAAGGATTATTTATCAGAGCAGAGCCATAACTGGCGTGTCGGTAACAAGTCAACGGATTTCGACGACGCTTACATCAAAAGTATTTACGTTACGAAAGATAAACTCCATAACTTGAAACTGCTTGGAAAGTTTTTTAAGACCGAAGACGAAGAAGATAATTATGCAGAAAAGCATATGGTCAAAATCAATAATGGTACTATGTCTTCTGAGTTTGCTAAACTGCCATTTCTTTATGTTGTAGACAACGATAAGCCAGTTATGGGTGGTCATAAAATGATGAAAGACAGTATTCTTGTAGTAGGTCATCAATACTGGAGCCACGGCATGCCTACAATGGTTGCAATGGAAGCACCTTTTGACGATTACCTTGCTTACATTGAAGATGACTTAGGTATTGAACCTAGCGATGCACCTACACCAGACTTGTATAAAAATTACGATAACTAAGTTTTAGTTTATCTCCTTACAAAAAAGAAAGCCCAACGTAATGTTGGGCTTTTTATTTACACGATGTAATTACTTACAATTACAGGTTTTTCAACAACTTTGTGTAAAGTTTCCAGTCAAATTCACCCGACTCATCAAGGGTCATTTTTGCAAGGTCTTCCTGTGTACATTCCTCAATGTTCTTGAGTTTCTTAGGGTCAGATGGTTTTACATCTTTTACTGGCCATTCGGCTGCCTTAGCGATACCAGACTTTGTACCTTTTACAAGTTCTGCTTCTGAAGGAAGCTTAACTGTATCTTTGTTGTCTGCCATCTTTGTGTTAGAGAACTTGCAAGTTTCTTTCAAAGCTGCATTGCGTGCTGCGATACGAGCCTTTACAGATTTGATGCTCTCTGGAAGTGGAGCTGCACCTGCGTTAGGGTCTGCAGGAACTGCGTTAGGGTCAACTGCACCAGCAGTTGCGTCTACGTTAGGGTCTGCTGCACCAGTTACGGCAGGAACACCAGCACCAGCGTCTGCACCAAGGTCAACTGGTGATTCAATACCACACTCTGTAGCCAAAGCGTCGATGCTTGTCTTAATGTTAGAAATTTCGTCAACAATGTTCTGTGGAAGAGCCGCACCTGCGTTAGGGTCAACTGCTGCATTTGGGTCACCTGCCATTGCTGGGTCTGCACCCATTGCAGTAGCGTCATTTACGGCACCTGCGGCTGCCTGTGCGTCAGCACCAGCGTCCATTACATCACCTTCTGTAAGGTGTTTCTTTCCAGACTCAACAAGTTTCTTTGCCTCTTCAAGTTTTGCAGTGATGTCGTCAAGGACGAGGTTGCGAGCAACTGTAGCTTCTTCGAACTGTGTGATTTCGTCTGTTCCGTGGTTAGCTTTCTTCCACTCTTTATACTGAGCGAGGGCTTCTGTCAAGCGAGCATTTTCAGCAGGTTTCTCTGCTTCTTCTTTGCTTTCGTTGAGCTTAGAAACTTTTTCAAGGAACTTAGCCTTAAGTGTTTCTTTTTCTGCCTCGGTTAATTTTGCTGTGTTATAGTTTGCTTTTTTCCATTCACGGTACTGAGCAACTACCTTTTTGAATCCTTCTACTGATTCTTCGAACTGTACGTCTTCCATTCCTTCAAAATCTCCTTTTGGTTCTTCGTTGTCTAGCTTTTTGTCGATTAACTTGTCGATTGCTTTAAGGATACAATCTGGGCAAAGTTTTGTTGATTCTGTAACGTCGTCTACATATCCAGTTTCATTAACTGCTTTAACTACGTCTTCAACTGTCAAGTCTTTTACGTCTGCTTCGTCGAACTCTTTCATAGCGTCGCTATCAAGGAATTCAGCAACTGTAAATGTTTTTGGGCTTTCGTCACCACAAGCTTCACACTTTTCAAAGCTTTCTTTCAAAGGCTGTTTTCCTTCGAGTTTTGCTTTAAGAGCTTCTTTCTCTTTAAGTGTTACACCACGTGTACCTTTGTTAGCCATTTTCCATTCACGGTATTCTTCAAGAGCAGTGTCGAAATCCATTGTCTTAGATTCTTCAACTTTCTCTTTATCGTCGCAGTCTTTACCATCGCAATCTGGCTTACCACAAGCACAAGCTTCTTTTT
>Ga0326512_10003050_pt1 | contig 12315 bp, 13 predicted proteins | sample 1_2617_0518_D_FD_203652 | JGI IMG/M metagenome (GOLD analysis project Ga0326512, IMG submission 203652) | Bovine rumen microbial communities from UC Davis, California, United States - 1_2617_0518 | ecosystem: Host-associated > Mammals > Digestive system > Stomach > Rumen | place: USA... | reverse complement strand
TTCTTATTAAAGATGAAATGAAAATCACTTCAGTATATAAAATTCCAGCAAGTGAATATAGATATGCTTGTATTGAGAATTACACCAGTGAAATGTTTCGGAATAAGAGAGAGCTTAGTCAACTAATGGAGGAGATAAGAGAGGGGTATAAAAATGGAAGAGCCGATTATAATTGATAAGCAGTTGTATCCAGATGAGGCATATGAGCCTCTTAGAAAACTATATGTTGATGCAGATAGTATTAAGCAGGAATGTAAAAGCCATGAGACATGTAATGACTGTTTTTTCTATGATCAAGATAAAAATTATCCTACATGTGTCTTAATGCTAAGAACGCCAGAAGACTGGGCGTTAGACCATCTTAGTTAACTAAAGGAGGGTAAAATGTATAATGTTATGTTGTTTAATAGAGCAACCAAGACATATTCAAGAATTGATTTTGAGAATAAAGATGCAAAGAGTGCTTGGAAATTTTGGTCCTCTTGTAAAAAAATTAGGCAGGCGTATAATGGAGGATTTACTCACGCAGCAGTTTATGCTGATACTGACAGTATTAAGTCAACTAAACCAAATATAGAGCCAATAGGAGGGGCTAAAAATTAGGTGGTTGAATATATAAGCACACATACAACAATAGAAAAGGAGATAAGATTATGAATTTTTCAAGATTTAACAAGGAGCGTTTGTTTGCAGTAAACACAGCAGGTTTCGATTATGTTAACCTAGAGGATCTCTACACCAGGAACAAGGCTGACAAGATCTATAAGGTTTGCGGTCTCTACATCGGTACCAAATCTCAGTTCGACCCTGAGGTTCCTATCGTTGCTTTAAGCGATACTTATGTTAACTTACCGGTACACCAGCTCAGCGAGGTACAGTCAATGTTGGCATCACCAGCAGCTATCCAGGGTATTCGCAATGGCGAGTGCGGATTCACAATTCAGCGCTATTACCAGCAGCGCTACAAGAAAGACTGTTACAAAGCAGTTTGGTGTAACTACATTCCTGATGAAACAGAAGACGACAGCATGACAGACGACGAATAAGCATATTACCCAGGGGGTTAGTTAACTAACCCCCTTATTTAATAGAAAGGAGGTATAAATGTTTATTGGAGAGTTAACTAAATATGAATTAGCGAGATTTAAAGCATTTAGAAAGAATAATGTATGCCCCATATGCGGAAAAATAGTAGATTTTAACGATGGCTTTGAAATGCTTAAAGTTAAGTATGCCGCAAATACATATTATGCATTTATACATACAAACTGTATTTTAAGTCAACTAAGTAGGAGGTATCAAAATGGCAAAGAGAGTTCAGAATCATAATCTAAATGAAATAAGAGCAAAATTTCAGTCATTACAAGCTAAGGCTAATGCAAGAGCAGAAGCATTACAGGCAGCCGGAATTGCCGATTATTCAAGAGCATTTAATGAGGCAACTGATAAAATGGGAGCTTATAGAACAAACAATGCATATTTATTTGATGTCAATGACACTAAAAGATATAGAGAAATACGACGGGAAGTTGAGCGTATGAATAAGTTTCTTAATGATGAGACCTCAACTGTTGAGGGGGTACAAAAAATGATAGCTGCTGAAAAATATAAAGGAGCTTTCTCCGGAGGTTGGTATGAAAAATATGGCGTCTCTTATGATAAGTCAAGAGTAGATGAAGATAAAGCAAAAATAGCCTTTTCGATATATCGTAGACTTGAAGAATCAGGCGATTCAAGAGAAAAGATAATAGGCGATCTTGGATACGGTTCTGAAAGTCTTATTATGCAGATTTATGATATGGTAGTAGAATCAGGAATTGAAAATGATGAAAGTGTTCAGTATTGGGCAGAATACGGAGAAATTCTTGAGGAAACAAGTAGAAGACTTGACGATCTTTATATTAGAAAATACAACGAGGCTCATGATATAATGGAGGAGGGCGATGAAGATAGCAAGTCCTTAATAGATAACATTATTCGAAATAGGTCAGCATGGGATTATTTCAATTTTTAAGGAGGGTATAAGAATGTGGCTTGGATATAAAAATTTCGATCATTATTATAATTTTAGTCAACTTAATGAATTTCTTGAAGAAGCATTTAGTGGAGGCCTGCCAATAGTAAAAACCTCAAAGGGAGTTGAATATGTAAATCTTCCTTGCGCGTTTGACATCGAAACAACTTCTCTTGAGCAAGATGATGAAAAGTATGCATTTATGTATTCATGGGCAGTATGCATAAACGGATCAACTCTGCTTGGAAGAACATGGGGGCAGTTTACAAATTTGTGTTTTAAGTTGGCAGAAAACTTAAATCTTGATCCGGACAAAAGGATACTTATATTATATGTTCACAACTTATCCTATGAATTTCAATTTATTCGTAAGAGATTTGTATGGGAACATGATAGGGTATTTTCCGTAAAGAATCGGCGCCCGGTTTATGCATTATGTAATTTTGGCATAGAGTTCAGGTGCTCCTACCTACTCTCAAATTACTCTCTTGCTTATATAGGATCTTCTATGTTAACTAAATACAAGGTTACCAAGAAAGTTGGATTACTTGATTATTCAAAGATTCGTACTTTCATAACACCATTAACACAGAATGAGATTAGGTATCAGCTTGATGATGTGCGAGTAGTTGCCGCATATATTCAGGAAAAAATAGAGAATGACGGGTCAATAATAAAAATCCCATTAACAAATACGGGATATGTTAGAAAGTATTGTTCGGCTCATTGTCTTAAAAAAGCATCCGGGGTAAATTTTGATTACAGATTGCTTATGAAAAATTTACAAATTGAGTCCGAGAAAGAATATCAGCAACTTAAGAAAGCGTTTGCCGGAGGCTTTACACACTGCAATCCTAATTATTCTGGGGTTGAGTTAGTTAATGTAGGCTCCGCCGATTTGACATCTGATTATCCATATCAAATGATTGCAGATTATTTTCCTATGACAAGAGGAAGATTTATCGGCAGAGTTACAAATGAAAAGCTTTTCAACAAACTACTCAAAGGCTTCTGCTGTATCTTTACAGCAAAGTTCACTGAGTTAAGTTCAATAATTGATTACGAGCATTATATTTCAACATCAAGATGTGACTTCGTGTCTAAGGACTGTATAGTTGACAACGGGCGCTTAGTATCAGCGGAAGAGGTTCAGATTACATTGACTGAGCTTGATTTTGACATTATAAACAAAGTTTACGAATGGGATACTTTAGAGATATGCAACATGCGTGTCTACTGCAGGGGGTATCTTCCTCGTGAGCTGGTTTTATCAATTCTCGATCTGTATAAAAATAAAACATCTCTTAAAGGGGTTGAGGATAAAGTGATAGAGTATATGGTTGCCAAGAATATGATAAATGCTTCATATGGTATGGCGGTCACTGATATTGTTCGTGATGAAATCAAGTATGATGAACTTGACGGTTGGAAAAGAGATGTAGGAAATGCTGAAGAGCAATTAGTTAACTATAACAAAAAGTTTAACAGATTCCTTTCATATGCCTGGGGCGTTTGGGTTACAGCTCATGCCAGACACTGCTTATGGCAAGCTATAATGGAATTCAAAGATGATTATGTATATTCCGACACAGACTCTGTAAAGGGATTACACTTTGAAAAACATCTACCATTCTTCAAATCATATAATAACAAGGTTCTTGCAAAATTAGCAAAAATGTGCAAGGCGCAGAATATTCCTCTTGAGATGACAATGCCAAAGACTATTAAAGGTGTGAAAAAAGTTATTGGCTATTGGGATATTGAAGAGCCATATTTGCAGTTTAAGTCAATTGGTGCAAAGCGTTACATCTATGAACATGAAGATCATACATTTGGCATGACGGTAGCCGGCGTTAATAAAACATCAGCATTGCCATATTTATTATATGAATATGGGGGTGATAAATATCACACTGATAAGTGGCTCAAAACATTCCAACTTGCGTATGATCCAAGACCGGAAATGAAAACATTGGCAAAAGCAGCAATGAGTAAAGTAGTTACGGAATCTATGAAAGCCGGAGGATTATCATATTTTAGAGTAATGATGTATTTCTCCGAGAATTTATTTATTCCAAAGGAATTCACAGGGAAGCAAACTCTTACATATATAGATGTTGAGAAAGAACTTTTGGTCACAGATTATCTCGGAAATACTGCAAAATGCAAAGAATATTCAGCAATTCATATGGAACCAGCATCTTATAGTTTTTCAATTTCAGATGCCTATAGATCATATCTGATGGGTATAAGAGATGCATCAATATAAAATTAGGGGCTTAGTTAACTAAGCCCCAATTTTTATATAATATCTGTCTTACAAAATTGTAGATAATTTCTTACAACTTCTCCAACATCATTATCCTGATAGAAAACCTTTTCATCTCTAAAAAACATTCCAATTCGTTTAGATACTTTAAGAGAACTTCTCCTAATATTTCTTACATGATTAGGACGAGGGTCATATTCATCGGAGAAAACTAAATCTCGTTCAGGATGCCGTATATCTCCTGTTTTCCTATGAAAATATATAAAATTACAGTCATCAAGACATACAAATTCTCCTTGTAATATTTGGTCATTAAACTTTAAGAAGAATTTGTAATTTATGTCCTCATCATGAAATTCTCTGGGGCAATGCGGATATAAATCAAGTTCCCAGGCGCCTCCGGTGATCATATTAAGAGAGGGGTTATCAAACGCAAAGTAAACCTCAGATTTTCTACCCTCAATATTATGATTTATCGTTCTCTCAACAGCGACCTTTAGTCCACTATCGCCGTAAGTATAAACATCAATTTTACCAGGTTCCATTTCCTCAACATGCCCGAGTCCCATTTCTTTGAAATACGGACAGTATTTGTTAACAGTATTTCCCAGCATGTAAATTGTAACATTATTTCTCTGTCTGATAATTGTACTCAAGCAGTTCATGAATGTCACAAACTCATTATTCAGATAACCTATTCTGCTTATAAACTCATCAAATATGATAGTAGTTATTTTTGGATATGATACCGATTTATCATGCTCCATAGAACTAAGCGAGAATCCATAGCAAAACGGTTCAGATGCACTAATCAATTTATCCGGATTCTTTTCATCAGGTTTAGCAAAAAACCATTGGCTTGCATTATACTTAACAGTAGTCCACTTGCCATCGGTTAGTTGACTAATAACATCATTTGCTGCAATACTAGCAAATAGATTCTGGCCTCGTTTTCCAATAAAGTCCTCTCTATATCGTCTCAAATATGCTGTTTGTTCTCCATATTTAACATATCTTTTTACAGCCTCCTCAAGCACAGAGTATGTTTTTCCATTTGATCTTTTTCCAAAGATTATATTATAATGGCATTTAAGAGACTTTATCTTCTTTAGGCTATAGAACTCCGTCACTTCATCATGGGGGATATCTTCAACTATATCCCCCATTGCATCAAATTTATTCATCCGCGCCTCCATTAAGTTAACTAAATATATATTCCCTTTGCTATCATCTCAAGAATCTCATTTCTCTCCTGAACCGAACCAATAAATCCATCAGCAAGATATACACAAGAACTTTTAAGAAATCCGGAAAAACTTCCAATTCTTCCACCTCTTCCGCTGGGATAACCAATTAAATTGAGTTCATTCTCAGGTCTATAGTTATGTCTTATTGCAACAATGAAATGAACTTTCTGATTTCCGAACATTCCAAGATTACCGCTGTACTGCCCTCTTGTTGCCATAGGAGGGTCTGCGTATGCGTTCTTAGCTTTATACATCATATCAACTCCAGCTACTGCGGCAATCCCAGCTCCAGCTGCGCCGATGGCCATTCCGCTTGCAGCAAGAGCATTTGCCGCAACTGTAGTTTGTGTACCAGCTCCAATCCCGAGAGCAGCAATGTTTTCGCCCCCGGCAAAAACAGCTTCTCCGGCTCCAGCTAAAGCCATTCCACCTTTTAATCCTCCAGCAACACCAGCCGCAACACTCGCACTACCACGGGTTATAGCTTGTAATATATTAGCTGCGGTTCTTCCGGTTACAGGTCTCTGGCTGCCTATCATACCATCCATACTATCCAACAGTATATTATTAGCATATATCAACGCAGTACACGCCCCGGTAAATATATCAACAGCGTAGTTAATCTTCACAGTCTTGTTAATATACTTCTGGATACTCAGTTGATAAGTTCCGCAATAAGGCAGCTGCACATACAGATTGGTGTAGGGTTCATAATCTCTGACATCTTTAAACATATCCGGCAAGAAGAATTCTCCGATATTCAGAACCTTATCATTCATATTTACTTTTCTGCCAGTTGCATTTTGGCTTTTCCAGCCACCAACCCAAATGGCTCCAGAACTTCCCTCAAGACTACAAACATCAGCAACATCAAACGGAAAATACTGGCAGCCAATAATAGCATTAGCCTGATTATCACCAAAAAGAACATTGCCGTCCTTGAAAGCATTTATAAAGGAGGGGTCCTGAACTTTGAAAATCTCGCTGAAAAAAGCAATCATTTCAGGTCTTGTCAACACATATACTGCGGAGCCGGCCATATATGTTTGTCCGTTTATACCAGTCTCTGTCTCAATATCAACCTCTCCAAAATCAGGCTCGGGTAGTTCTTGCTCAAAAGCCAAAATATCTGAGTAGTTCAATGCATCTTCAATACTCAGCTCATCATTTGCATATTTAGTAGCATCTTCAGCATTTCCAAATATAGGAATATTGGTATCAAAATCCGAAACAGTGACTACATCTTTAGGAGAAACTCTGGATATCGTGTATGAATATTCCTGAAAATGAGTCTGTAAACTATCTTCATCAACCTCAAATGCACTCTCATCATTATACTCTCCCTTAGGTCCTTTGAACCGGGTTAGTCCACCAGGAACCGTAAGCACCAGAGTATAATATCTTGAGTCGTTAGGCTTAACTCTGTAAAGTCTGATTTTACTATCATAACCAGGTTTCCAGCGATAGTTATACCATGCGCTACTTTCTGTTCCATGATAATTATGCTTAAAAATATTATGTAAATAATAATATTTCTGATCAAGTTTATACTGCTCCTCCGGACTTATTTCCTCATTATAATTCAACATCTTAGACAAAGTTTCCGGATTTGTAGGATCCTTACACCAAGCAAGTAACTCGGCATCGGTAGCAAATATTGGCAAGTCTGTAGTAATTTCAGTTTTAAAAGTTCCAATAATCCAACCGATCCACTGCATTATAGCATTACAGTTGGGGTCACAGCTTATGTACTGAAAAGCAGAAGTAGCGTTAGCTGCTCTCTGGTAGTATGCCGAGAAGAAATTATATAAATGTACATTCATTACCTCATCGGTTACATTAAGAGCTTCTGGTTCAGGATCATTATCTCTCCAGGTACACCCGAAAGCAGGTATCCTCGTATTCGGAGCAGCATCACCACGACCAACAAGCTGCTGACAATATCTGCCGTCCCACCATCCATCACCCATATGCTCAAGAGATATGCCGATAGCTCCGTTACTATAATAGTAGTTTCTTGAAACAAAACCATAACTGTTTTCATCTGTTCTAATCCAAGAAGTTCCATACTGTCCATTTTCAAGAGTAAAATCAATATCAAACTGGAAGCTACGGTCTATTTCATCTTGGGGAGCCATAGTTATGATCTTACCGGACCACCCCTCTGACATGAGTTTAATATAACTGTCGCCATGATTAAAAGTTATTTCAAATGCCATATCACGATCCTCCTGCGCATATCAATACATACGATCCACTCTCCGGTGTAAATTCAAAAGGTAGGCTCCTACTGTAATATTCAAATCCAGACTCAGATGAAATCGCATCATCGTCAATATAGGGATTATAATTACTTGAACTCCTTTCTGCAATACACTCACTCTTCATAATCAAATCTCTATAATTATAAAGAGCGTCAGCATGTAACATCAATAACATTCGCTTCCCGTCTACTGCCGGTGGCTCTCTGAAATAATAATAACGATTAAAAGCAGCGATATAAGCGTAATTAGCATTAAGATAGTTTGCATTGTATTCAACCCATATATCCGGATTTATAACATCGCAACCCTCTCTGAGATGCCCATCAAGAGTTGCAACCGCCGTGAATGTCCTTTCTAATCTATTTAACAACTTGGTATTTCTATACAAGTTTATAACCATGTCTGCCTCCTTTCAAATAGGGGTGCTTAGTTAACTAAGCACCCCGCAGATTTATGCAAGAACAAATACTATGCCGTTCTCATTCAGATCATTGAAATAGCCAGCATCTGCCTTGTACCAGTTATTGGTGAACTCACCCTTAGGATTCCAGTTTGTAGTAACCCTACGATCAAGATTAGAAACACCAAGAGCCTCACGGTCAAACATAACGCCAACAACATTTGTAAGAGTAACCGGATTCTCAGCTCCCTCAGGAGTTATTATAATCTTGCTTGTATCCGCAAATGCGAAGTCAGTTCCAGATCCCTGCCAGAAAGCAACGCTTTCAGCATTAGGCAACTTAACAAAATCATTGTGAAATGTATCAGACTGAAGATACATCTCAGATGCCATAAGAGCATCAGAATGGAGTATAAGATGTAGTCTATCAGCTGATGTGTGCCTGGGTTTTCTGCCGGTATTGAAAAGTGTTGAAAGCTTTCTCATCTGCATAGCACGCCTCGATACGGCAAAAGCAAAGTACTTATTAAAGTCAGTATCAGAAAATGCAGTAGCAGCTGAGGGAGCCGTCTTGCCGGTAAATGCAGCGTATTCAGTAAGCAGTTTGCATACCCTCGGAGTATTCTGACCCTGCTGATAAGTTGTCACAATAAAATTGTTTATTGTTGCTTCAATCAGGGCATCAGTCTTGACAGTAAGCGAATCAGAAATTGCCGTCTCTATCATAGAAAAAAGAGCCTGCAGCTGACCGGCACTGTTGAAAGCTGACTTAACCTGTCTCTGAGCAAATGACATAGGAATTTCAAATGTTGTTCTCTTGCTAAAGAACTTTGAGGATACCGACGGCTTGTAAAAGATATTAGGATCATAGCTCTGTCTATCCTGAAGATTCCAAGTATCATTATCTTCAGCCTCCGGGAGTCCCTCAAATGTAATCTTCTGCTCAACAGCACCAAATTCCCATGAGTCCATCATAACTGAGGGAGTTCCGCCGGAATACGGTCTGTTAACAAAAACGACTTTTCCGATGTGGTCGATAAGGTCTCTCATATAATGGTCAACCTTATCGGTGTCAAGAATTTCAGCACCCATGTCAACAATCTTATCAGTGCTAACATTACTTACCGCCTCTTCACCAACATACTGCTCTGTTACCTCTGTAACAATTTCTGCAACCTGATTCATTTCCATAATAAACCTCTTTCTCCTATTTAGGCATAGGTGCCTTAGTTGACTAATAGTTCAAATACATTTCAATACACAGAAAATCTGCAGCGTCCCGTAAAATACTCCTCATATAATTCCATTTCCACAAATCAATTTCTTCCTGAATTTGCTTCTGTGAGGTAAGATTTCCTATGTTACCAAAATGTTTTCCACTTCGATCCCTACCCTCATTTTGAGAATACTGAGTTCCAACACTACCAACATTTTGAATAGTTCCCGTGTCTTTAATACTACCGCTATCACTAACAGTTCCTGTAGTATCAACACTTTTATCAGTACCCTCAGTGCCGGAATTTTGCTGGGTTCCAGTATTTGTTGTAGTTTTCTGATCGGTCTCTGTTCCGGATAATCCCTGCGTACCCGTATTAGCAGTCGTTATTGTTCCGGTATTCGTACCACTACCACTTTCGCTACCAGTTCTTATTCCAACAGGTGACATGCCTGAATCGAATGCAAAAACATTATCAGCATCTGAGCCAGTATTTGAATTAGACAAATTTCTTGTTTCAAGCTCATTCAAATTATCAGTTCGAGTATTTGCAATAGTTTTACTATCATTAACACCCTCTGTCAAATTATCTGTACGAGTATTACTAAGAGTTTTACTCTCATCAGTATCCTCAGACACATCATAAGTCTTGGTATTAGTATTTGTCTTTGTAGTATTCAATGTCTCAGTATTTGACTTATTAACACTCTCTGTTGATGTTTTGTCACCGTCCATTGTATCCTCCCATTCATCAAGATAGTTGTGAATAGGATCATACTCAATGTCATAAACCTCACCAAGTTTATCCCACTTAGGCTTATACATTCCAAGCATTAGTTGACTAAGCTCTGCAATAGCAGTTGCCGGCAAAGTTTCATCAAGCTCAACATCATACTTCTCAGCAATTAAGTCAACCACAGGGCTTGGATTTCTTCTGCCGTAACTCGCAATAAACATAGTATCCAGCTGCTGTTTACTAATATTAGCCTTGAAAGTATACCCACTCATCGAACTAAAAATTCCGTTAAGTATCGGAAGTATCGTCTTTATCTCCGGAGCCTTTGGTTTCTCCCAGAAGTCCATTTTCATCACCTCCCTTTAGTTGACTAAGATCAAGTTTCTGCTTTTCACTGATTTCAACATCATCAAGATGCTCATCAATTTTATCCAGCATCTCATCCGGAACAATATCATTTATTTCAGATCGTCCTGGCACCTCAGCATCTGTATTATCACCTGTTGACTCTTCTGCGTTCTTTCCATTATATCCACTTTCCTCTCCAGAATCTCTATCTCGTTCTCCAGCAGCAGCTCTTTCTTCTTCCGAAGCTCCTCTATTCCCTGAAGTCTCTGATTTTCCTGCTCCAGAGTATGAATCTGCTCCCTCTGACTTTCCACCAGTCTTTCCAAATAATTCATCTTCCCGCTGCCCCTCGGAGCCACTATTATCCGATATTTCTCCATTATCACTTTCTCCTTTCGTTTCCGAGTCGACCTCTGTTGACCCATTCTGACCCATGTCGTCTCCGCTGTCCCCAACTTGTCCGGCGCCCGACTCGTTAAGTTGACTTAAAAGCATAAGATTTCGTTCTATTTTGTTGCTTAACCATGCGGATGAATAGTCAACTGAAATATCAGTACCATACATGGAATTGATTTTTGCCACATCTTCTTTCCGGCGTAAGAGCATATCATCACATAAAGGCATAATAGCGTCTTCATCCATAGAAGATTCTCCCTGGCCGATAGCTTCTCGTTTCATGTTATAGTTAGCACGCAAGCCTAATTCGTTGAAAAAAGAACCTATTAGGTATTGGTGCAACTCGATGAACTGTGTGAGATAGGATCCGTTGTTACTTGGCGGACTCTGCATGTTAATTTGGTTTTCAGAGAATGAATCGTCACTTATAGCACCGAAGTCACCTTTTTCAAGTTTGTTTAAATAAGCAATAGCCGATTTGTAGGACTTATCTGATGAAGCTGTAATCAATGCGATAATACGAAGCATTACATCAGCTGACCTTATAGTTAACAAATTCTCTGCCAGCATAACAGAATACTTTGCAATTAGTGGACTTAAACCTACCCATTCAGAGTCGTTACGCATTAAAACTCCCGGCTGAGAGTCTATAGGAGAATCATTAAAGTCAGTGCCCTCTTCGCCTATTATGATGTTTTTGGAAAAGGTTTGCTTAAAATGTGGATTAGCTACTACAAACAAAGTAGGCTTGTAATAGACATCCTGCTTACCGCCCATTGAACCGTTAAAAGCATATAACTTGCCGTCAACTTCTGTAATACATGCAACGCCGTTTACCTGTAAATAACGCTCCAGCATTGAAGCATCTATTGTATCAGGAAGTCCCTTATATTGGAACATCATTTTAGTACGAACCAGAAAATACTGAAACCAATACTTAGAGGATTTTCTCTTATCCTTTACATACTGAAGTAAATCTGGTGGTATAGCGCCAAATTCATAATTTGTTGTTTCCATTAGTTAACTAAACCTCCTTTTTCTTTGGTGCCGGTTTCATGAGTTTAAGAATTTCTTCAGGTGACTCATCAACAAAAATCTTTGAACCGTCAGAAAGCCGAATATTTGAGCCGAGTCCCTCAGGTGTTATCATAATAATCGAATCTTTGTTTACATAGTCAATAGTTCCATGTGAATACAGTTTAAGCATGATTTCTCCTTTCTTTAGTTAGCTTAACATAATATTAGGTCGAGTATGATTTAAGTTAACTTAAAGCAGACGAGGAAACTTCTAACTAAACCATACTCTTCCTATACTACCATCATACCACACTTTGGAATTTTTGTCAAGTAGCAAAATGCACAAATTTTTACAAATTTTATTGTTGAAATTGTATAATTAAGTTAAACTTAAAAACATGTAACAAC
>Ga0326512_10003049_pt1 | contig 12317 bp, 15 predicted proteins | sample 1_2617_0518_D_FD_203652 | JGI IMG/M metagenome (GOLD analysis project Ga0326512, IMG submission 203652) | Bovine rumen microbial communities from UC Davis, California, United States - 1_2617_0518 | ecosystem: Host-associated > Mammals > Digestive system > Stomach > Rumen | place: USA... | reverse complement strand
GCCTCACTGTCAGCATAGTCATAACCGTCCACCATATACGTTGCCTTTGAGATAACTGGAAGGTCAAACGTTGTTGTAGTACCAGAGTCCTCTGTATGGCCTGTGTCTACCTTTGTCCAAGTGAATGTATCATACCAGCAATAGCTAAAATTAGTGTTAATATTGCTCTCCTCAGTCACATAACTGTCATCATTAAGTATTATCTTGGTATAGCCTGAATCACCATATTTCTCCCAGTCTGGAAGGTCTATTTTATCTGGTGGTACAGTCTTCTCAAATCCCCACTCCTCAGTGTTGGTTTTATAACTTACACACATTGACTTTGGATAGTTGATTCTACTGGTTTCAGCCTCATCATTTGATACTCTATTATCAATATTGACAATTCCAACATTTCTGTCAGATAATTTCTTCTTTTTATTGATGAATATTAGCTTTCCGTTTTGTATAATATCAAGATTAAACGCACTTGCCACACCCTGTAACCATGACTGAATGGTTGTACCACTGTTCAAGAAGTTACCCAGGTTCAATTGTACTGGGAATTCTGTTGGACTATAGTATGTGAAGCCGCTGTCACTCTGTAATGCTGCCTGATTTCTGTCCGAAAAGGCTGTTATTTTTAGCTCTGTTGCGACATTAAAGCTGTAAGGTACAGTTAGTCCACTCTCGTTAAAATAAGCCCTAGAAACGGCAAATAAATTGATTACATCATTCTTCTCAAGCCATACACAGCAAGCTACAGTACCACTACATGAGGTACTAGACGCTGAACAAGCTCTAACTGGAGCGTTTTTATAACTATTTCTGTTATATTCTGTCTCATCATAGATAATTTCTGGATGTTGCTCGCTTGTACCACTATCCCTATAGTAGTAACCATAGCCAACAACATTGGCAAATACCTCATTTTTTCTGCTTTCTGACTTGCTCCAGCTATAGCCATTCTTCATGACGCTTGCTACACCACCCTGATAACTTGATATTCCGCAGATAAAGCTTGGTGATACAGCTTGGTCATAACACATCATTTCTGGATAGTGTGGATTACCATCAAAATCATTGTACATATAGCCATATTTTTCAGGTGAATATATTCTACCGCCACCTGTTGGGTCTATTGTACCACCTCTTGTGCCACCTCTACGTCCACTGAAATTTCCTGACGTTGATGTTGTATTGGTAGAACTTCTCTGTCCACCACCACTATCAGCACTTCTACTACCACCAGCTCTTGTCTGATTGATTATATGTAAATCATTTTTCTCAGTTGGCAATTTTGCTTGCACTGGGTCTTCATGTGGGAAACAAGTTAACCAAGTTTTTGTTGTTGAGGTTGGACTACCATAAAGGTATTCAATGTTATGTTTACCCTTAATAAGCTCATAGTTATCATCATAATTTCGAACCAATGCGATTTCAACAGGTGTCATTGCTGATAATGATTTGGTAATTGCCTCATTGTTGTAATACCACTTATCACCAATTGAATCCCTTGTATTCAATGCAGCTTGGAATGTACCTGTTGAAATGGTTGTGTTTGCTGATAACTCTATCTTATACCAACCACTCTCTGGTATCACAACGATGTGTTCATTTGGCTGGTACATATAACTTGGACTCTGGTGTGATGTAATGGTTGTACCTGTCTTGCTCTCCAATAGGTCATAAATCATTACATTATCAAAGTTGTACTTATACAGGTCTTCACCCTCATCAGGATTACGCAATTGTACCTTTTCATAAGGGAACTGTAACTCCTGCATATAACCATCACCTGAAATGTTATTTGTTGTTGTGATATGTACATTTCCAAATACAGGATTACCAATGTTATATGCTGGGTCTTGTTCATCAGAGAGATTGGTTGACATATAGATATTCTTCAAGGTATCATCTGTGAATGCATCACCGAATACCTCATATTCTTTCCACTCAAATGCTTTTTTAATTGTCTCAAGCATGTTATGTGATGGATAGAAGCTCTGGACATACCATTTATTCCACTTGTCAATCACAAACTTACTGGTGTAGTCATCGTATACCTCGTCACTATTCTCTGGGTCTTTTGCGAACACACCATAAGATATTAATGGGAACTTAACCTCTGTTGAGTTCTGGTTGTAGTCATTTATTGATGTAACACCAGAGAAGTCAATATTCCAAGGTATCTTATTCATTGTCATTTCACCAAATATTTCATCCAATGAATAAGTCTTAACATCTACCAAGTTACAGGAATATTTGTTATCCTTGTAGGAATTGATTACCAATGTACCCTTGAAGATTATAGAACCATCACATTCAACCTCAGCATCATATCTGTTATGATACTTATTTGTCTTTGACAGCACATTGGCAAAATCAAATATCTTATTGTTATTCTGTGTTGCAGGTAGTTCAAACTCAAATGAATATTCACCACTTGTGGAGTTTACCTTCTCTGGGTCAAACAATACGTTATTAAAGCGTATACCAAGAGAGTCTTCACCCTCAAGGTCTACGCTCTTTCCATTAACGATTAATTCAATTAAATGATTTTTTATTAACATATTACAAACTCGTTGGTTGGCTTACTCTAAACTTAACTGTCATTTCGTAAACCCCATTATTATTCTGTTCTGCTGATGATACACTATCCACTATTATGAGATAATCCTGTCCGTTGATGTTAGTCCATGCTCTAGGACTCTGTAATAGGTCATAGAACTGCCATTGTCCATCTTCAGTTATTAAATGACTCTTAAGCGTATAGTTTGTATTTGTGGATACATCGTATACAATTTCTTTCTCATTAATGTTAGTAGTATAATAATCCAGATGATTTTTATTATAAGTCACTGTCTCACTGGTATTCTCAATGGTCTTCTGTCCCACCAAGTCAATAAAGCTAGTGCCACCGTATGAATTAATCCAGTATATTCTCTGACAACCATATGAGGTATTCATAGGTCTTATAACGTCATATCTCAGCTTCTGTAGATTATTTAACTGAACATCAACATAGAAACAATTAGCTGGAATATTCAAATCAAGTGTAATTGTATGTAACAAACCATCTTCGTCAACTATTGATTTGGTTTGGGTTGAAGATGTTATTGTATTATATGCACTATCTCTATAGGTTGTTGTAGCTGTTATGTTATCATCGCTTGTTGTATAGAAACTAATAGGTATTGTAGTAGCATCAGCAGAGACATAAAGCAAGCTGGAGTTATAAGCATCCCTTAACTTACCTCTTCCTACGTTCTGAGCAATGAAGATATTATCATTGATTGTAAGGAATTTATCACCCTGATTCACCATATATCCAACTGATACGCTGTTGCCTGTAACACTACCAAGACTTGTGGAAGTACCGCTTTCATCTAATGCACTGATTTCAAAGCTGTATGGCACTGTCTCACCATACTTAGACATAGTAGCTAGTACAGGTGTCATATCAAACCTACAGTTATTATGATAGTTCTTTTCAAGTGTGGTAACGTAGTTATAATACGAATAAACATCCACCATTATTTTATTGTTAGCCAATATTGAATCTGCTGTACCAGCCACTGTTGTAAGTGTGAGATATGATAAACCCTCAGTCATTGTGACTGTCATATCGATAGGCCCAATCTGTCTGGCATAGCAAATAACCTTATTGCCATCCACATATACCACAAAACTAGCTGCAACGGTAGGACAGCTCCTAAGTGCGTTACAGATACTTACGGCTGTAGAATGTCTGTCTGATGCTATGTAGAAATTCTTGTTAACGGCATTCTTAGGGTCTATAACGTTTGAAATAGTATTGCCTTGGAATGTCAACCAATACTGGTTATTAGCTGTTGCAGTCCAACCTGAATCAACTGTTATCTGTAGCAATGCCTTAGTACCACCAGTTGTATCAGATACCTCAAGGATTGCAGGAACATCACTGAATGTCACCAGCCCATGTGCCTGTGCTGAATCTATGTTATTATATTTTATATTCATTCGTTGAAATATTTATCAAGTTCGCTTATTATATCTTCAAATACCTTATCACTCCATTCATCGAAATAATCATCAAGGAACGGAATTATGAGTGCTGGGTCTTCACTGTCATCCCAGTTAAGGAAGGGTCTTGGTGCAATACCTCTCATCCATATTGACTTCAATATTGCCCATACAACCTGGTTCTCTGTCTTATTACCATATCGTATACCTTTCTTCCTAACCCATTGTGTTAAGTTCTCAACAAACTGGGACATTGTACCAGGATAGTTACCTGTTCTCTTCCAGCCTCTTACAACATATTCGAAATATGAAGCAATCTGGAATACGAACCCATCATCGGTAACTTTCACCTCAATTGATTTCTCAAGGTCTGAACCTACCAGCGTATTACTGCCAGTCCTTGGATTAGTTCCATACTTCTGAAGCCTCCTAAGCACCTCCTGTTTTACCTCTTCTGCAAGTTCTTGTATTGCTTCTTTTACATTCATAGTTAACAATCTCTATTCTTAGGTAATTTGATAGGTTGAATATCTATTGTTCCAACTTCTGATTCTGGTATATCAATTGGAGTATCTGGGTCTTCTGGATATGGTTCATCATTAAAGTGGTCATCAAGTTCACATAGATTAAGTGGGCTTGGTGTTTCGAGTACCACAGAGAGCTTACAACCGCTTGATACATCATCGGAATATTTGTCAAGCAAAAGAATTGAATAATCATGTAATGACAAAATACCCTTATACTCATCCCAGTTTTCCAATGCCCCAAGGATATCCACAGCTATAGTGAAGGCCCATGACTGTACGTCTTCAACTGTATTACCACTTGTACCATCAGGCTGTGACAATATATACAGTTCGAACTCACTTGTAAAGATGTTGGTAGTGATGTTCAACTGATGCAGCGATATTGTGTCCATATACACCTGATATGTCTTATAGTTATTCTGAGCATTATTGTAAATTTTCTCTTGGTAGCGAAATGTCCTTACCAATTTATGGCGCAATGCTATATTCTTGAATAACTCTACGAAATCTTTAATCATACATATTATATTTTAGATAAACATATGAAAAAAGGGATGGCTTATCTGCCACCCCTCTTTGCCTTGCGTAACTGGTCTTGAAATTTTTCCTCCTCCTCATCACTTTCGCCCTTCTGAATCAAATATGTCAATAACGTCAAGAAATCCGTTAAGTACGTTTGGTTGATTTCAGCAACCTTCTCAACCTTCGAATCTGCCAAGTTAAATATAGTCGCTTGCATGCCCCAAGATTCTTGGAGGTCTTTATATGCCTTGCTGTGTGGTTTATGGCTTCTTCCACTTGAGAATACATAGCTGAATGTTTCCCTAACGTTACCCACAAGGTTAAAAAAAAACTGCAAATTGGTAATATATTTGTTATCGGCTGTTGCTCAAACATCTTAACCCTGTTCTCATATACCTCAGCCTCAAACTTACTATCATATATTTCCCCAGGCTTTCTACACAGGATTGCAAGCATTGCAGCATAGTTATGAGGGTCATTCTTCAATACACTATCAAAGCTTACATATTCACCAGTCTTAAGCTTCTCCATGATGTTAACCACATACTCCTCACCATCAATCTTAATCTTATTGGTTGGTTCTTTAACCTCTGGCTGTGTCTGTAGGAATAGAAGCTTCTCCAGTATAATATCTAGAAAGGTAGCTGGTAAAACATTAACCTCATCGATTGTTCTATTACACAATATGTGAATGATTTCCCTTATATCCACATTCTTCTCCTTATTTTCGTAGAATCTTTCAATATTTTCATACTGTAGAAGTGTTATATCATCCCATGATTTCGGTACAATCCACTCACCGAAATCTATATAGTCTTTCTCTTTGTCTTTTTCCATATCATTATTACTTTGATTTAATTAAAATTCTTGCATAAACTCCCTTATCATTCACATAGAACTTCGCCCTACCATCATTACCATTGGCGAATACTGGGTCTTTTACACCAGACATCATACCAACTATTTCAAACTGGTCGGGGCAATACTTATCAAGAAATGTGATAGGCACACCTATAATGCCCTTATAGTCCAATGGAATATCGCACGTCTTACCTACCTCAATCGCATCGTAGTTATCGTACTTAGGGAATTCTTCAGGATTATATTTCTTATAGAGGCCTAATGTTTCGTGCCTCTTTGCGTGGTCGAGATTGGTAAACCAAATACTCTTTGTATTTCCAAGTAATTTACCATTAACTACCTTTCTTGTACCGCACGATGTTTCATTTGTGATGTCAAACCACATTCCTCCAGTAGCTGACCTAACTCCAAGCCATACTTTATTTTCCTTTATGAGTGGAAAAATCTCCTTGTAGGTGATAGCATTCATATTACCGATAATAAGGAACTTCTTCATCTTCTTTTAATTAATAATCTCTGATACTTCTTCTTACCATTAACATAAGGGTTATTAAATACGCCACCATTGATGATGTCTGGCTCTTCTGAATGGTGTTTAATTAAAACAAATTTACCATTAATTATAGGCTTAAAGTAATCCCATTGATGGTCACTACCATTACAAACATCCCCAACGATTTCAAATTGTTCTGGTGAGAACAACACAATACTGATGGGCACTCCCATTACCCCATCATAATCCTTTGGTATGTTCTTTAAGCAACTTACCTCTATGGCATCATAATTATCATATCTGGGGTACTTTGCAGGGTCATATGTCTTCGTCAGCTCAAGGGTCTTATATAGGTGTTTTGAGTCTAATGTGGTAAACCATACAGAAGGAGCTTCTTTTAATTCTCCACTATTTGTATAAAACCACATTCCCATATGATTTGTACCTTTTGATGTCCTAACGAACACTTCTTTCTTCGCTATAAGTGGGAACATTTCTTTATATGTTATGGCGTTACAGTTACCTATTATCAAAAACTTCTTCATTGCAACCATTTAATGAATTCTCTGAATAAACTGAATGGTGGATTTGTTATCACCATATCACATTCATCCTTTATTTTTGTACATTCTTCACTCCTAAAGTCTCCATTGTCTTCTAAGGCTGTTTTCTTTGTCTCTGAGCCATTATAATCAAGTCTGTAGCTTGGTGTACCATCCAGGTTAAAATGAGTGGCTGTGAGCCTTTTTAAACCATATTCATTAAAGTGGTCTTTGAAGTACTTCCAGAAGTTGGACTGTTCACTATCACAGGGCAGATATATCCACTGGTCTTTGAACTGGTCGATATAATGTTTGCACTCATTTTCGATATCCTGGTACTGTGTGTAGAATTCATCGTTTTTAGCTCGTTTTGCCTTTGTTAAATTGTTGTTATCCTTTGTCATTATCCGAAGAATTTAATGTTGCTTCTAACGAAGTTATTATTATTTTTACCAACAAACTTCATATCTTCCTTGCATCTTAATGCTATTGCCAGACTCATAATTCTATCATCATGTTTTCCCTCTTGTGCTGCAAATGTGAGTTTCTTTGTCTTTGATATTTTGCATATAAACGTTCCAAATTGTGAAAACAGCTCTGTATCATCCTTATTGAAGAAAATCTCCTTATTGGCAATTGTAACGGCCAATGATGATATTATTTCCTCCTTGCTGGAGTTTGATGTATTCCATTCATATATCTTGCTCTTATGCAATACCAATTTCTTAATCTGGTCAATCATTGGTAATCCCACTCCATTGTTTTCGAGGTAAACTGCAACAGCATTGGATTTATTTATCAGGTCAGCAATCTTTGTATATTTCATCTGCAAATTGCCTGTGATATTATACTGGATTACCTCATTTTTCTCATTTATCTTTGTCAAGATTGTTTCATCACCATTTGCTGTTGAAGATAAGTCTACACCAATCCATTCCTTACCTGGTGTATATGGATAATCACCAAAACAGTTTTCAAATCCCTCAAAGAATGTGAGTGATGAGTCGAGGAATTTACACTCGAACTCTTGTAAAAAGGCTTTTGGCGGTATGGATTTTTGTATTTCCTCAATTTGTTCTGGTGTAACAAGATTATCTGCATATATATCTCTTGTTAATTGTACGATACCGCTTTCATTATTCAATGCTCTTAGATAATAGTCATAGAAGAATCCTTGTTTTCCGCATGGTGTTGATATTAATACCACCTTTGGATTTCTTGCTTTTGTAATAGGCATTACTATGTTACCCCAGAAGTTCTCTCCATTCGGCATTGTATCTGGTATGTATGCTGCCTCATCGATAATTAATATACCGCTTACTGTAAATCCTCTTATTGCCTGGTATGCTTCTGCTGAGAAAAACTGTAATGTTGCTCCGAATGTTGTTTCAATGGTTAATGTTGAACTATTGGCTTTCTTAACTATGTGTGTTGGCTCTAAGAGCTGCATCAGTTCCTTGTATATCTTTCTACCAAGGGCAAATGTTGGGGATATATATGCTGAGAACTTGTTCTTCTTGCAGAGGTTTTCAATTAAGAGTATTTCAGCTAGGGTTGATTTTCCAGACTGTCTTGAAAAACATAATACAATTGTCTTATTGTCATCATCATGCACAAGTTTCCATGCTGTTCTTTGCCCATCTGTTAATTTAATACCTTCAACGTTAACTTTCATCCTCTTCTATGAAATTGAAATTGACAGAGATATCACCCTGCACATTGGCATTTAGGTTGATATTCTTCTCATCAGGTAAGAAAATCTTTGCAATTGAATCAAGACATGATTTTGCAGCTAAGACATTGCCAGTTGTTGTAGATTCGTTATATATTGCCATATACTGACTGAATAACATATCTCTGAGTTCTTGTGCTTTTTCAACCCTGTCTTCCTTCATCTTTGCCCATGCTGCTGTTATGTAGTTCTGTATTTGTCTTTCTCCGATTTTCTTTTCTCCAAGGTTTTCATATAATCCCTCTTTGAATTTGCGGAATATGTCAGAGCGTAGCACACCATTCACCAGGTCACACTGAATCTCACTGATAAGGCGTTCTACCCTATCATATTCATCCAGCTTCTTCTGTGATACCACCTTACCTTGCTTTGGTTTATCTTGTAGCAAATGTGTGTCTACTAATGCCATTTTATTCTTCCTCCTTCTTCTTTGTCTTTGCAGCTCTTACAGCAGCCATCTTAGCTTTATTTTCCTCAGCTTTCTTCTCAGCTTCTCTCTTCTCCAACTCTCTGGCATGATTAAGAGCTGTTTCAAGTTCAGCTATCCTCTGCCTAATACAGCTAGAACAGTTTGTTGGATTAACACGCTTATTAAGCAAACGATTGTAGTAATCAGTTAGTTGTTTACCATCACAATAGAAACCCTTGTTCTTAATCTCGATGAATCGCTCTACCATCTTGATGTCTTCATCTGTCCATTCAATACCATTTACTATCATATGTCTTCAATTTTTATCGTTTTATCTTTCTGGTCTACCCACATTGCAATTGCATTGAGAATTGTCAGTGTGTAACCATACATTGTCATGTAAAATAAACATACAAAACTGAGCCAAAGTGTTGTATATATACCCATTAAAGTCCAGAATGTAAGGCATAAGTTACAAGAGAATGGCTTATAATCCAACCACTCTGGTAATCCCTTAACTTCAGTTAGCCAGTATGCTCCGTATTTGACAACAAAGAATATAATCAATGCTGCTATTGCTTGAAGTAGTACTATCATAATAATTCTCCGAATTGCTTGTTGAAGTTAGTTTTTATTTCTTCTTTTGTGACATTCTGTTTAACCCATGAACTTACTTCCAATATCTTCTTTCTAATGGCCTTAATGTTTGTCTTTTCTCGTATCTGCTTATAGGTCATATTTCCGAGTGTCTTAAGTCTGAAGAGATAGAAGGATTCATTATCGAAGTTCTCTTCAACTTTTAACATTATGTACAGCGTTGCGTAGTCTCTCCATAAATCCGATTTAATCTTTTCAGTTGATGATGATTTATGTGCATTGTAGTACTCCTCATACAGGTCATTAATGGAGTCTGAATCGATATTAAGGTCTCGTTTAGCTACCCTCGCATACATGCATTCTCGTCTGATATTGTTTTTAAAACTGATAAAGAAAAAATTCTCTATGCCTTGTGGGGAAGTGTCGTTCAATTTGCCTTTTCTCTTGATAACGTCATAGCATTTTAGAATTGTCTCAGAGAAAATGTCATAATCCCAATCGAGATTGTTTAACCTGCAAAATTCCTTGTATTTGCACTGTAACTCGTTATAATGTCTTCCGATGTGATTGATAAATGTGTCTTGGTCTTCCATTAGTATTATCATTTCCTTATAAATATATCGCTGTCTAGTTTTTGAAGTATGTTTATTAATTTATATGAGTCTTAAAGTGAGACCCACATAATAAAATATAATCAAATTCTCCTGAATATCAAGAGATTAGCTTAAAAAAGACTACTTTCGTTCTGAGATTGATGAACTTTCTCCAATATAAAAAATGGAGTGCCAACTCGTGACACTCCCCATATAAAAGAATAAAAAATGTGTATATTATGAAAAAACTCAAATAGAATTCAAAAGTTGTTCCAAATAGCTACGTTCCATTTTTGCAACATATGCTGGGATTTCTTTCCAGTGTTGTGCAAGTCTTGCGTGTACAAAGTTTCTAAGGTCTGCTCTAGCTTTCAATTTCTTCCTTGGAACATAGCATCTAAGGTCATCATCTTCAACATCATAGTCTGTGAATTGTCTTGGTATAATCTTTCTCTTACTCTCATCAAAATCAGGTAATTGGTCACTCCGTAGTTCCTTATACGAATAGAAAAAACCTTTGTTTGACCAGTGTGGGTGTCTCTTAAGAATATCATCAAGGCATCCCATTGTTTCACCAGTATATTTTGAAGCTGCGAGCATGCTTTCAAACTCTTGTAGAAACTCACCATCTTGATATACATACACTTTCTTCTTAGGTCTCGCCATTTTCTAACATCTTTTTATTAAAATCAATTTGGTGTTGAATCCAAAATCTTATTATTTCGTCCTTCTCATTCTCAAGTTTTTCCTTTAATTGTTCATTCCAAAGTTCCATTCTGTCTTGAAATGTTGTCTTTTGTTTTTTCTGTCTATATTTCCGCAAGATTTCCTCTTTGTGTGCGAGGTAATACATTCTACGCTGTGCCTTCTTCTCTTCTTTGCTTATCTCTTTCATACCAAGCTCTGCGTTTTGCCTTTATTTCTTCCTTGTGTTCATAGTAGTACTTGAGAGATTTTTCTCTTACTTTTTGAACATTCTCAGGATTTTTACGATACTTCTCAACAGCCTTATTGGTGGAAATACGATTCCTGATGAACTTATGCTTATTTCTGGTCAGAAGTTCTTCTCTCTTTTCAAGTGTTAGCTCTGGGTCATAACTCCAAATCAATCCTTTGTAAGTTGGTAAAGAACCTTGACAACAGCTTGATAGATTTCCTTGAGAATAGTTCAATTGTCTTGCAGCTTCAGCTGTTGAAGTAAAGGCCGAGACTTGGTTATACTGTTTGTCATAAGCATACACGCCATATGAGCGTTCTACAGCCATTTGTTGAAGCCTAGCCTTTAGTTTTTTGTAGGTTCTTTGGTTTCTCTGATTTTCACTTGGGGTTGCCCATCTTAGGTTACTCATTTCATCAGTTCCACCTTCAGAAATTGGTATAATATGGTCTACTTGTGGTTTATTGTCTGTGTTTGGTATAAAGGCCTGTGCAACGAGTCTTGCAACTTTCTTTGTAATTCGTTTCCCATCTCTCATCAATGCCACCTGCATATACCCAAACCCATCAGGTGAAGGTCTTAACATCTTTGGTTTTTCAGGGTTGGTATATGAAAAGACTCTACCCATATTTGAAACCATATATCTTGGGAAATCTTCGATTTGTTTTAGCTCTTCACCTTCCAAGAGTTGATAGTCGTAAATACATTTGTTTACTCTCATTTTGTCTTTGTGTTAAAATTAGTTATTTACTATGCAAATATATATAAAATTTATTAAAAAAACAAGATTTTTATATAAATATTTTTAAATTATTTTAATATTATATTATATTTTATTAACACTTTAGCACTTGAAAGTTAATTTTGTTTTAGATATATTTGCATCAATCAGTTATAGTGCTGAGAAACTTAGTAATCTAGTATGATGTCAAAGAAAAAAAAGCCAAGCTATAATTTTGAGAACTTTCTACCTGTTGAATTACAAACAGATTCCAGATTTTTGATTTCTGAATTAAATGTTTTAGCAGCATTATGTTTTTTCCGTTATAGGTTTAGTGGTCATGCATCGGAGAATGATGGTTGGTTTTTTTGTTCCCAGAATGATATTATCGAGCAGACT
>Ga0326512_10003048_pt1 | contig 12319 bp, 9 predicted proteins | sample 1_2617_0518_D_FD_203652 | JGI IMG/M metagenome (GOLD analysis project Ga0326512, IMG submission 203652) | Bovine rumen microbial communities from UC Davis, California, United States - 1_2617_0518 | ecosystem: Host-associated > Mammals > Digestive system > Stomach > Rumen | place: USA: California... | reverse complement strand
TATTTGTACTTTGAAGAAATGCTGCAGCTGCAGTAAAAGCAAGAACTGGCATAATCAAAAGGCCAATGGATATAGATAATGCTAATAATGTTTTACCTAGTTTAGACATGATCATGCCAACAGCTCTAAGCCGTTCCCAGTTCATAACCGATTTAGTAAAATATGCAGCAAATAGGCCAGCCATTAAAACTAATGAACCAATAAACGCTATAACAGAAATTACGGCAGGCCAAAAGTTGTTACTAGATGCAATCTTTTCCAATTTAATAATAGCAATTGCAAAGGCGGCTATTGCAACGCCAAGACCAATTAATGCACTACCAACTGTATCAAAAACTCTAAATTGCTTAATATCAACATTTTGAAATGCTTTATTTTTATTTAAAGAATTTGCTACAATAGCCATAATAATCATAACTAATGAAGCAACACCAGCAGCATGCGTAAGCTTATCTTCAGGAATTTTAGATAGTCCCCATAAAGCCATAGCCACCATTACAAGAGACGTTGCAATCTTAATCATAGTATTTGCTTTAAAGCTTCTACCAATGTCATCAAAGACTCTACCGCCTCTACCTATCGCACCTGCAATAGCCTCTGGAATACTTGCCGTCTCGTCACTGATGCGCTTGATACTGCCAAGTACACTAGCAATTTTAGTGACCAATGCTAGCAATGTTGCAGCACGAAAAGCTTTAAAGGCATCCATAATTGAGATCTGAGATACTGCGTCCTTAAATCCACTCCATGTTTCAAGTACAAAATTTGTTACACGAGCTTTAAGTTCGGCAGGATCTCCAAATATGCCATTAAAAATAAAGCTAATAGTTTCATATAAATGGCCGAAACTTTCTGCAATTTTATCAGTATCAATTTTGGCGCCTTTAAGACTATTAAGAACACCGGTTACTACCTGAGTAATTCCAGCTAATACAACTGCAAATATTCCGCCAATACCTTTAACGCCTTTTCCAAGAAACTCAGGCAAAGCTTGGAAGAAACTTAAAGTTCCATCAAAGAAACCTTGCAATGCCTCAGTATTAAAGCCACTAGTAATCATGGTAAATGCGTTTGAAATAACGCTCCACCCACTAGTAAATAAACCAAAAATGTTAGAAAGAATGCCATATAGTATAGGCAACGAAGTCCTTATTTCTATTTTCAGACCAGTCCAGAATGTTTGCATGGCTTGCATAAAGCCACCACTCTTAAATCCTTCGGAAATATAGTTGCCTAAGCGTGTTACAAGATTATAGAAATTCCTGAGCTTAGTCTGTATAGAACTTATGACATTTTGAACAACAGTTGAAGACTTAGCCAAATTGTATATAGTTGACGCGCCATCTTTAATAGACGTAAATATATTAGAAAGAATAGTAAATGCAGCATAGAGAGGCGCACCAATGATTCCGGCAATAGCCATTCCAAAGACTTGCAACGTTGATGTTAATCCAGAAATTATCCGATCAAAGCTAATGAATTCGCCTATTTTATTAAAAATTTTAGTAAAGAATTCAATTATTGAATCGCCAATATCGACTAAAATAGCTAAAGGAGCAAGTAAAAAGTTAAATCCTTCTCCTAAAGAGTCAAGAATGCCTTCAATGCTAGCTCCATCTAAAACAGCACTGACAATTTCTGAAATGAAGCCAATAAATTCAGATATTTTATTAATCGGTCCTTGGCCTATCGATAACAAGTAGTCGATAACATCTTTTCCAAAAGCAAATAACTTGCTACCAATTCTGATTGCTGTCCCAGCGATCTTCAAGCCAAACTTTAGCACTGTAAATATGCCTTTAAAGAAATCATGTAAAGTTTGTTGCGCATCTTCAGATAATATTAATTTTTCTGTAAAGGCCTGTACACGCCATGTAAAATCAGCTAATGCATTGCCTGTTTCTCGAATGGACTCACTTGTATCCCATCCAAAGACTTCGGCAAGAGCATCATGAATTGGTTGTGTTACGGAATGAATTGCATCTAATAAATTCCAAAAAGCGCCTTGAAACTCTTGAATTTCACCATCAATTTCCTCGGTCCATTTACCAAATAATGCTTCACGTCCGCCGCCTTCATATTTCCAGGCCTCTAAAATTTCATTACGAGTGTCACCTGCAGCAGCAAATGTGTCATACAGTTCTTCAGTTACATCTGTCCAAAATTTCTTAGATTCGAGAAAATCACCGAAGATGTATTGGAATGTTTTCATCCATTTTGATGAAACAGCGTCCTTCGTAGCTTCAATAGCATCAGTAAAGGTTTTTGCTTCCTGAGCCATTCTGAAGCCATTTTCAGAATATTCAAGCCCTATTTCATCAAGCGCTTTGATAAGGTCCTGAAGTTCTTGAACAGTTGTTCCAGCTTCTTTAGACCAACCTTCCCAATCAACCTGTCGGTTTGCATCATGAATTGATTCACGATACTCATCTAATAATTCAAGGACATTAGTTGCTTCTAGTGCAGTTCCTTGTGTTGCTTCATAAAGACCTTCAGCAAAAATACCATAGCGCCTAAAGACCTCAGTCATCAGATCTTTAGTAAACCATTTATCTTTAAGCCCTTCACGGAAATTCAACGCCGTGATAAGACCTTCTTGTTCTTCCTCAGAAAATTTTTCAATATGGGTTAAACCATCCTCAAGCTCTTTCAAACGGCCGGTATCAATCTTGATTGTATAGCCTCGTTGGTCAGGATCAAGGCTATTCATAACTTCGTCAAGAATGCCCATTTCTTTTGCAACGCTAAGAACATTTCTCTTAAATTCAAGGGTTGCCATATTGGCATTCTCAATAGAACGCCAGTCCATAAGTTGCATTTGGCCCTGGCCCATAGCTTGAGAAATGTTATACATTGCACGTGAAACAGCAACGGGCTTCGCACCAGCTGAAGCACCCCACGATGCAATACCCATCATTGCAGTAACAGCGTCATCTAATCCAACACCAGCAGATAAGAATTTACCAACATTATCAACCATGTCAGTAAAGTTATAAGATGTTTCATCAGTATACCAAAGCATCTTATCAAGCTGGGCATTGATCTTTGCCATTTGATCAGCCTGGTCTGTAAAAATGACTTCGCCGGTAAGTTCATTAATTTTACCAATCTGATCTCTCGTTGCTGCTACAATCGTCTGAACAGAGTCAGTCATCTTTTCATACTTACTCCAGCCAGCTGATAGCTGGTCAATAGTCAGACTTTTAGCAGTTCTAGTCGCAAAATTATAGACGCTGTCAGTTAAGTTGGAGATCACTCGCATGCCAGCTATTTCTAGCGCTGAGAAATGTGATTGAAGACTATCAAGACCATTTGCCATGGGAGAAACATCAAAGTTTCCCATAGAACGGTTAAGTTTATCAATTTCATCAGTATCGGCATGCAAGTGAAGTGCTTTTTCTAATTTTTCAAGAATTCCGATTGTTTTCTTTGCGCCATCTTCAAATTTAGAGTTGTCGATGCGCATTTCTACGACGCGTTCATCTATGGTTGTCGAATTTATATTATTATAGTTCATTTCTTTTCAAAGACCTCCTTCCAGGCCGCATCTGCAATTTTGTCAAAAACCGGCCTAATGGCAGGCGAAATGAAATGTCGTCCTTCGACGTAACCGCCATTTGCGGTACCATGACCATACTCTAAGATCACAACAATAGGTATATGATCAGCCATGTTAGAGTTTGTCCAAATAACACTAATTTTTCCTGGAGCTTTTTCTATGTGATATCCCCAGGAGGCAGCAGTTTTTCCTGTTCTAATAGGCGTTACAGATGCTAGAGCTTCAACGCCTTCTTCTCCATATTTTTGAAGAAGGCTATCAAAATTCAAAGTTCGTATGCGATTAAGAAAATTATAGGTTTTCTTAAAGTCGCCTTTAACTGTGCAACGAATCATGATAGCCTCCTTATTTATCCTTTAGTATTATATTTAGCCCGTCTTTGGGCATTAAGTAATGCTCTTTGCTGAAGCATTTCTCGTCTTGGCATTTTCTGTTCGCCAGACTCTTTTGCAGCTGCTACTTCTATTAAAGTAAGCAACCGATTTAAGTGCCATTTTTGACACGGATCAAAAGGTATACCAAAGTTAACCATCCAGTAGTAGATCACTTCACTAGTAAGTATCTCTCTGGATGGTCTTTGGTTTCTTTTCTTAATAGTTGTTGCAGTCATAGGATCTGCAATATAATCAGAAATCTGTTTTGCTATCTCACGACTCATAGTCCGAAATATTTTAGGATCAATATTTTTCGTAAGACACATACAGGCTATGTAATCGATACTCTGTTCCAAAGTCATGGGCTCTTTAATGAAATAGCTTCGCTTCCATTTTGATTCCCATTTTGATACGCTGATTAAACTATGTTCCAGAGTAACTGTTGTTTCCTTAGTCGTAATAAACTTCCCGGATTGCTGATCATACAGCTCCTTTCCGGGAAAGGTAACTGTAAGTGGCATAAAGTTTATCCCTGAACAGGCATATTAATGATGTCGCCAAGGCCCTCAGCTTTCATCATCTTCTCAGCTTCTTTCTTCTGTTCCTCGCTCATTTCAGGCATAATACCAGATACAAACTCATCAAGAGGTTCATCGCCAGAAAGCAGCGCATAAACAAGAGAATCATAAGCAGCAGACTGTTTAAAGCGCTGAGAATACTTACGCCCATTGTCATCTTCCTTCAAAAAAAGCGAGGGATCATCTTTAGGACGTACACCATAAGCCATTTCGACAATCTTTCTAACAAAGTCTACAGCAGGTTTCTGACGAATCTGTCCATCAGGAGTCTTATTGTTCATAAGTTTCTTCAGATAACCGATTAGTCCACCCTCGTCCTCAAATTGAAGGTTTAAGTCTACACATTCAGTTTTAGTAAGGTTGAAATAAGCATCAACCGTTGCCTGAGTACCATCAAAATCCTCAAATTTAATAACTTTTTTAAGCATTGCTAAAATATCCTCCTCATGTTTTTAATAAAAAAAAGAGGGCCAGCCGAACTGATTACCCTCTTTTTATAAGTTTTATGCGAAATTACGCGCCACGCTCCTGGCCATGCTCAAGAATGTAAACAATGTCATCAGGCGTGGGCAGATGCGGCGTAATAGCTGCAGTCGGAGCAACATAGTCGTCATCGCCAACGTTACCATGGCCTGCGTTTGCATCAACACCCCAAAGAACATCTTCCAAAGCCTTCAGCTTAGCCTTAAGCTCAGTAGCAGTAAACTTCGTGGAATCGATCTCCATATGAGCCGTGGGCTTATGGCCAGTCACATTAGTCGGAGTAGTATCAATTTCCCAACTAAAGGTAATAGCCTCAGGAGAGTCATTGATCGTCTGATAGCTCTTCTCAGAGGGAGAAGCAGTCGCATTCCAAACAAGATGAATCTTGTAACCAAAGTCATCATACTCAGTGTCATTGCCAACCGTCGTTACCCAGCTAAAGCCAAACGGTTTGCGAGGCTGCTGACCAATCGTAACGCCAGCCATTAGAGTTGCAGAGCCATCGCACTCAGCAAACTCATCAGGGAAAGTATAAGCCTCGATCGTTCCCTTATAGTTCTCAACCGAACGAATAGAGAGATACTTAATGTCGTCAGCCCACAGATCAGTAGGTTCAGCGCCATCAGGAGACTCGGTAACAGCAGTCAGGCCATTCCAAGCAACGCCAGTAGGATAAGCGCCATTAACCTGGGGATACAGAACGCCCTTCTTAGTACCGGTTTCATAAAGTCTTTCGCCAATAGCATCCCAAACAAGTGCTGCCATAGGTATTTCCTCCTATTAATAAGTAATAGTGAAGGGAAAATGATATAAATTTTCTGTCACAAAGAATTTTCCAGGACTACAACGTTCAAAATGATTCTGAATAGCCCAAGGTACAGACGTCTCAGGGTTTCGACTTATAACCGTAACGTCATAAACAGGCCGGTTTACATAAGTCTTATTGTTGGCTTTGTTTTCGTCCATCGAAGTCATCTTATAAATCACACAATCATATTTAAGTCTCGTCCCTTCAATCGGACCAAAATAAGTATTGTGATATCCTAAACATGCTTTCTGAATCTCTCGCAATTCCTCATCGAATTGATCTCTTCGGTTAAGGATTGCTTGGTGTTGGTCCATTGTAAACACCTCCAAAAGAGATTCTAAGTCTCGGATACTCGACGGAGATAGACTTTGCCTCCCATAGAGTTCCGAAAAGTTCTACATATTTAATTGAAGAGAAGTGATTTAAGGCATATGGATCGGCAACAATGGAAAGGTCGTCATTGATCGTTACATCATCAACTAACTTCTCTACGCTTTGCTGACTTGCATAATTTTTGAGTAAATTGCCAGAATAATACCGCTCTTCCATTTCTGGCTCAAAGCGACTCGGTCTTGTTTCTGATTCAATTTCATCTTTTAAGAAGCCAACTTTTCCGTAATATCTTCCCAACTAATCACTTCCCTTCCATTTTGATTTTAATTACGGATTATCAGGCTCAGCGTTATTGCCGCCAACTTCCTCTTCGATAACGATGAAGGAATAAAGCTTGGTAGAAGCACCGCAGCCACGAGTTTCGAGCAGAGACTTCTGCTGGTTGAAGTCAATGTCGAACTGAGTACGATGAGTAATCTCACCGTTCTTCACAGAACCAAAGGTGTAGTCCTTCATATTGCCAACGATAGCCAGCAGACGGTAGGTGTGGCCATTCACGGTACGAGTCTTATTCTGGAACTCAGGAACCGTATGGACAGCGCTCACATCAAGTGCAGTCATCAGCTCGTTCTTGGTGCTATAAATGCGACGGCCATTCAGGTCACGGGCAAGCTGCATCTTATTCCAGAACTGCTGAGTGCAGAACATGGAGAGATTGCCAGAGCCACGATAATCGATCTTAGCATCGAGAAGCAGCTCCTCAACAGCCTCAGCATAACGGAAGCCGTTACCAAAGTTTGCAGCAGTGTTAGTGCCGTTTGCATCAGCAGGCAGAGTCAGAACCTTGTGAATGGTGTAAACGTCGTCATCAGTCCAAATCGGACGAACCTTGTCTTCCTTGATCTTGTCGGCGCTATTAATAGCACGGCCATCGCCAATCAGAATAGCGCGGGCGATCTCGGTATTCAGCTGCATACGGTCAATCTTGTACTGGAAGTCGACGTAGCTGAAATCAGTGATATCCTCAATATCGTCCTGGTTCAGAGTGCTGCGGACATAAATGGTCTGAGGAGTAGTCTCACGAATAACCTTCTCGTAAGCGCCAACGAGGGCCTTCTGTTTACCCTTTACATAGCCCTTGGCACGAAGCTCATCAACGCCACGGATGTCAACATAGTTCGTACGAATACGATTGTAAGGGATTTTGTTAATGCCATTCAGAACAGCACTGACCCAGCCCTGGTCGTCGGTAACGAGCTCAGGAGCACCAGGACGCATGTTATGGAACTCAGGGAAGAGCTGATCAATAGGTGCAGGATTACCATTAACCTCATAAGAACCAAAGCCGCTCACGGGAGCAAGGTCGTCATGAGAAAGATAATCGCTGTGCTCTTCAGCATAGGCAGACAGAGCATCGCTAAGTTTGCCATACTTTTTGGCAACGTCAAGAATATTAGCCTGATCGCTGTGAGAAATATAGTTTGCGGGAGCAGCGGTCATACCACTATCAAAAGCATTGAAGTTCATATAATCTTCTCCTTCAAAATCATCAGAATGTTCAAAATCATCGCTGTCGTTTTCGTCAAGACCGTCAGCAGCCGCCTGACTTACGAGATAAGAAACAACCTTAATCTGAGTATCGGTCATGCCGTCCAGCACATCCTGAACAGTAGCATCCTCATCGTCATCGCCATGGGCAAGCATCGAATCAGAAGTACGACCAACCAGATACGACACAGCATCCAGCTGCTCATCGGTCATTCCATTAAGGATTTCCTGAATATCGTCATCCATATGAGAAAGACTCCTTATCGTAGTATTTTCCTCGTCGGCAAACACATAAGGCTCGTCAGACTCGGAATGCATTTCATTTTCATCTGTCATAAATTCACTATCAAAGTCCTCATGCTTAATGATTCCGCTATATTCATCGCCAAATGTAATGAATGCTTCGTCCATAAGCTCTTCAGTGTCTTCGCCATGGGCAACAATCGGATTCGTAATCTGGGCACCAAGATTAGCTCCAGCAAGAACAAGGCTAACTTCTTTGATAGATCCATGAAGAACATCGCCAGCTTTCTGTTTGAGCTGATTCGCCCAAATAGAAAGAGAAGTGATATCGCCATGCCTTACGTCTTCTTTTGCAGACTTAGCGAGATCACTGTCATTGAAATATCCATAAATAAAAACGCCCTCGGGATGATTCTCCAGGTAACCATGACCTAAGACCATCTCAGGGCTTTCGTGATTGTGTCCCCAAACAAGAGGGACCCTTGCACCATCCTGGTGCGCAAAGGCATCTTTACGAATCGTGCGACCATCACTACAGCGAATGTCGTTTCGAGTAGCCCAGCCGCAAAAGTCGCAATCCTTATACTTTTCAGGAATACGTTTTGCCATCTTTATTGGCCTCCTGTACATTGCTATGATTAACTTCCATTTTGATTTTCCCTCCGCTTAGTATTGTGTATCTTCCGCTTCCGGAACATCAGGAGGAAGCTCTTCATTCATTGTTGGCTCCTCATAACCGGTCATATCTGTAGGAATAGGTTCGCCGGTTGTCGGGTCCATCTGCATTTCAGCCGGCATATTCGGGTTAAAGAGCATATCGGCATTTTCTTGCTGAGAAGGTTTAAAGCCAAGAATTCCACGCATTTCATTAGGCGTAAGAATCTGATTTCGCAGAAGCTTATCGCCAAGATCTGCGATCTTACTCGGTGGCACCACTCTAAATGCATCATAAAATGCCATAACTCTATGACCCTGTGTATATGCAGTATCTGAAATCCAAGATCGATTCATGCCATCAACAGCTGTGCTGACGACAGGTTCGATAATTTTGGTAATATAGCTTTGCTGTGCCTCTTCATTCGCAGTATTGTTTAAGATCTCAGGCGCAATGCCAATCTGATCATAAAGCTGTTTATTAAGAGTTTCGATTTGAGCCTGAAGATTGTTGTCAAGAGGCTTTCCAAGCTGAATGACCTTCTCTGAGGCGTCGATATAGCCAATTCCATATCGAGAATTATTCAACTGAACTTCCAGATCGTGTCGTCTGGATTCTGCCCTTTCTCGGTTCGTCTCATGGCGTGTTGAATAAGGAAGCTGAATGATCATATCAAGCTTTCCTGAGGCAACCTTGTCATCAAGTTTGTCAAGTTGAGCAAGCTTTTTACGAAGTCGCATCATAAGAGAGTTAGGTGCATTCATGATCTCATAAAAAGGATTCTGAAGAATGACACAGAACTTCTTAGGCATCCTAATTACTTGTTTCTCACCAGTATCATCATTATAGAGTTCAACATCTATATCTTTTGGATACCAAGTTATGATCTTGCCGACACGAGCCGTTTTAATTTTCTTAACATTATAAGTGTCATAGTTAACCTCGGCTATAACCGGGCATACGGCTACGTAGCCTTCATCAAGCATAGAAGCATAGATGTCTTGACGAAAAGCACGAGCCGATTGATCGATATTAGCTTCTTTTGTAAGAATCAGATTCAGTTCATCATGAACGTCTTCTTTATACCGATCATTCTTATCCAAGATCACATGCCTAAGGTCTACCGATGCTGCATCTACGGCTATACGGTTCAAAAGAGGCATAATAATAGACCGTTCGCTTCCAATGCTTGGTCTTCGGCGATCCGGTCTATAATATGAACTAAAGCTATATTCTGGAATGTCCCGCTTCGGAGTGGGATCTTTGTTTCTAAAGGCGTTCCAAGCCTTTACAATTCTCTCACCTAATGAGGGCGTTTGGAATCACCTCCGGACTAAGTATTCGATAGTATTCGATAGTATTTATTACTTATTGCCGCCCATGAAGTTTCCAAAGAAAGCAAACAGCTGACTCATTTCCTGTTTGGTAAGAGTTTTACCTTCATTAAATTTTTGCATTAATTTCTCGGCGGCGTCATAGCTGATACTATTAACTTTACCAGCAATAGACGACGTATAATTAGACTTAGTCTTTTCAGTTGCTTTTCTAAGATCACTAACATAGTCGTCAATAAGCTTAAAGGATCTCTGAAGTTCAGCAGCTTTCTCAGTATCACCGGCTTCGACAGCAGCACTATGAGCCTGCAGAACTTTATCTCTGGTCTGGTCAGCATCGCTCAATTTCTGCATAAGGGTATTCGTAGTATCACGAAGTCCAACGCCAGTCGTATTCTGGATTGCTTCCCTACCCGACTTAATATATTCGCTAGTGTTGCCAAGGGCAGACTTAAGGCTCTCATTCATCTTCTTAATCTGATCAACAGACATATTCTTATAGTTGCCAGCTTTATCACGTACATCCTTAAGAGCAGCAGTTGCTTTATCTTTAGTGCCATTGATAGCATTACGAGCGTTGTTGATCATATTATTTGCTTTGCCAGCCCAAGAACTATCATAAGCATTCTTAGCTTCACGAGCTTCACGCTCTTCACGTTCACGAGTCTGATCATACAGCCTTAAAGTTCTGCCAAGACGCTCTTCGCTTTCCTTATCGCCACGAGCATGGGCATCACGGAATCCCTGAAGAATACGATCATAACGAGCATTCGCTTCATCAGACTCTTTCTGCTCTTTTTCATAAGAAGCGCGAGCACCAACGCCTGCACGCTTCTTAAGATCATCACGCATGCGCTCAAAATTGCTCTTAGCATTAGAAACGGCATTACTAGCATTTCCTTTAAGCCTATTAGCAGTTTCTTCAAGCCGATCTGTAGCATTGTCGATACGACCACGAAGCGAATTATTATAGTTATTTCTGGCAGAAGATTCTGCATCTTTATATCTCTGCTGGTCAGCAGACGCACCAGAACGAGCTCGCATCAAACGTGCAGCATTTTCTTTGGTAGGATTAGCCTTATATGCTTTTTCAAGATCCTTAATAGTACGCTGAGACTGAGCAGCACCAGTACGAGCTGCATTATATCTGTCAAGTTCTTCCTTAGAATAAAAGTAAAGATACTTGCCAGGACGCTTAGGGTCATCAAGACGTGCATAATATTTATGCCCAGGACGCTGCATGCCCTTTAAAGCGCTACCCGCTCGACTAGCAACATTTCTAATAGCAGCGCCAGCTTTGCCAGCCATTTCTCTCACGCTAGCATGCGCAATATAAGGCTGGCCGTCTTCGTCAAAGAGAATAACGTAATCATCGTTGTAATTATACATATTAATTATCCTCACTTTTAATAAAAATTATTCAAACATATCCTTATTCACTTTGTACGCAACGTAAGCATCTAATAAAGCAGCAACGTTATCGATCTTTTCTTCACGATGCTTCTTTAAAAGCTTACGGTTTCCATTAGTATCTTCTCGTGCAACACAGTTACCCATACAGAACATCATGATTTGTTCATCAAAGAACAATTGGCGTCTTTCAGCTAAAATCTTTAGTTCGCCAAGAGGAACAGACTCAGTCTTTACACCTTGAGGAACCTTCTCAATTCCATAAGGTCCATAGTCGATTTCCCAACGATTGATGAACACCATTGCATTATAGGGATCGTAACCTAAGCACTGAACATTGTAATGATGGTCACCTATAAACTTATATAGGTCTTCGTAAACCTCACCAATATCCAGAACAGCAGGCTCCATAATGACAAGACTACCTTCTCTAATGAACTTCTCATACTCATTTCGAAGAGATCTTGACAGCTTCTGATAAGTATAAGATGTAATATAGCTTCTACACTTTACGCCAAAGCCCTGCCCAGGAATCGGAAACAGAAAAGTAAATGCACAGAAGTCATCACCAAGAGAGAGGTCGGCACCCATAGCACAAGACATTCCATCGAAATACTTTCTTCTATGTACTTTGGTTTCATCATAAGTAAAGAAGTAAGTATAACCTTCGCAAGGAATGCCAAAGCGCTTGGCTAAAATATCGTTTCGAACTGCTGGGTTCTTCTCAGCTCTTTCAAGTTCGATCTGATAGGTCTCATATGTTACTGTAGATCCAAGATTTGGGTTCGCTTTAACCCACATACTCGGATTATTGAGTTCCTTAATGTCGTCAAGTTTATACCACCAAATGGAAACATGCGGATTGACATACGTTCCTTTCAGTATGTCCATTAATTCCATTTTGATTGTGTCGCCAGGTCCATTACGAACAGTACCTTCTGAGCTTGTTGCGACTATAAGCCAGTCGTCGACTTTTGCTGCGCCTTGTTCAAGT
>Ga0326512_10003046_pt1 | contig 12326 bp, 6 predicted proteins | sample 1_2617_0518_D_FD_203652 | JGI IMG/M metagenome (GOLD analysis project Ga0326512, IMG submission 203652) | Bovine rumen microbial communities from UC Davis, California, United States - 1_2617_0518 | ecosystem: Host-associated > Mammals > Digestive system > Stomach > Rumen | place: USA: California... | reverse complement strand
TACGGCGGCTACTTCCTGATGAGCTTCTTCGGCGGCAAGCGCATCATCCACGGCAAGTAGGCTGATCCGCTAAAAAAGTGGCCCTTGGGAAGCTGTCTCCTCGAGGGCCACTTTACCGCTGGGGGTATCCCAGTGGTTAACGAGGTGATTTTTTCTGTGAGTTATACTACCGCCACTTCTCCACTACCTCTGCCTCTGCGTCGGCGGTGCGTGGCTCGTCGAGAAGCATGGCGCCCTCTCCGTAGAAGAAGACGCTGTTTGACCGCGTCTTCTTCGCCTGGTGCAGGGCGTCGCTTGCGGCGTCGTAGATGTCTTGGTCGTCCATGCCCTCGGTGCTGAAGGCCGCTCCCACGGAAAGCGTGACTGCTGGCAGATTCGATGAGTCGTCGCCGAGGATGGAGTGCACGAGCTCGATCTTGTGCAGTATGGTGAAGCGCAGCTCGGTGTTCATGTTTGTCATGATCACGGCGAAGCGGTCTCCATTCAGCCGACAGGGGAAGTCGGTGGAGCGGAAGGCCGCGGTGAGCGCCTCGGCTAGCTTGATCAGCACGGCGTCGCCCGTATCATGGCCGTAGACCGTATTGAAGTCGCGGAAGTTGTCGATGTCGATGAGCAGGAGCGCGACGTTTCGTGTGTGGGTGGCGAGGAAACTGTCGTATCCCGCGCGGTTGCTGATGCCCGTGAGTGGGTCCTGCTCGGCGTGCTGGCGAAGCTGCCTGATGCGCTTGTTGTTGTCCTCGTAGATCGTGTTGTAGGCGTTGGCCAGGTAATGCAACTCGTAGGCGCCGTCGGGCTCGAGGGGCTCGCCTCCCTGCAACCGTTCCACATAGTGGCCCAGAGGCTTGAGGATGTACATGAAGAGCGCAAGAACAAACACCATGACGATGCACAACAGCAACGCGACCGCGATGCGCAGCAGAAACAGAAGGGTCTGCATCGCGCTTCTGCTTTGTTCGAGTTCGGCATCGAGCTGCTCAAGAAGGGCTGATAAGCTCTCTTCGACGTCCTTCATGATGCGTGCCTTCGCTGCGTCGTATGTATCGCTTAGCAGGAGTTCCTCCGCGGCTTGGAGCTTGGCGTCCTTGTCGAGCTCCGAGCGAAACATGTCCAGAGGAGCCTCCGCGACCTCTTTGGGAGCGTCCTCGATGCCGTAGTAGTCGCAAGCAAGGCGCATGGCAGCCAGTTCGCTCTGAGCCAGTTCGTTGGAAGTCGCGAAGGCCTTTTCGAGCGCATCCACGGCCCCGAGGTCTGCTGCGAGGTTTGCCTTGAGCACCCCGACTGCGTTGCCGCGTCGGTTCGACGAGGAGAGTTCGCTCACGTAGTTGTCCATGCACTCCCGTCGTCCCGCCGTCACAAAGAGGCGTGCGTTGGTCGTGAGATAGTCGGATGCATCCTGCAGGCTGTTTATGGCCTGGCTGCACTCGACGTATCTCTTCTCGGCCATCGTGGCGGACGTCTGGGCGTCGGCTATATAGCCTGCCAGCACAAACGCGAAGAACGCGAATGCCACGGCAATCACAGTGGTAACGATACCGACGATGCGGATGCTTACGCCGCCACTCTTCTTCGCTTCTTTCATCTGCTCATCATTCATGATAACCACCGTTTCGTTACTCGGCGTCCTTGCGGGACTCGTGTGTCTGCTCCTGCTTTTCGTCGGCGGCTTTGGCCTGCGCGGCCGCCGCTTCTTCTGCTTGCCTTCTCTTGGTTTCCTCCACGACCGCGCACGCCTTGTCCTTTGCGTGGAGGAACGCGCGCGCGACCTGTGGGTCGAAGTGAGTGCCGATGCCCTCTTCTATGATCGCGAAAGCCTTCTCGACGGGGAAGCCCTCCTTGTAGCTTCGCTTGGACACGAGCGCGTCGAAGACGTCGGCAACCGCCATGATGCGTGCCGAGAGGGGAATCTCCTCCCCTGCTAGGCCATACGGATATCCCGTTCCGTCCCACTTCTCGTGGTGATAGGCTGCCAGACGCTGTGCCTCGTCCAGGTAGGACGATTCCGAGACGGCGCTCTTAGCCTTCTCCAGAATCTCTTGGCCCGCGATCGTGTGGCTCTTCATGATGACAAACTCTTCTTCGGTCAAGCGTCCGGGCTTGTTGAGGATCACGTCGGAGACGGCGATCTTGCCGATATCGTGCAGCGGTGCCGACTGGTAGACGTTGGAGATGAACTCGTTGGTCAGCACGTCCGGGCAAATCCCCTCGCGCCGCATCTGGTTCATGATGATGCGCGCATAGTTCGCCGTGTTTCGTACGTGGTCTCCGGTGAACTTGTCGCGACTTTCTACGAGGTCCGCAAGCACGAGGATGAGGTTGCTTTGCATGCGTGCGATGGCCTCGTTGCGGTCTTTGATCTCTGCGATGTGGCGCACGACCGCACGCGACATCTGGCTCACGGCTTCGTAGAGGTTCTCCACCTCGTCACCCGTGCGTATGCTAAGAGCTTCTATGGAGGCCAGGCTTTCTTCATGGATGCTGTTCTCGTCGGACAAGAAGTTGCTTGATACGTGCGCTATGGAGTTGACAGGCAAGACGATTCCGTAGCGTGCCAGCCACAGGGTAATCGCGCACACGAGGACGAAGAACGCCGCAAAGAGCGAGAGGACGCCCGCGACGAATGAGCGCTCGTTGGAGACGACCCGGTCCATGGAAAGGTCGGCCGCGAGGTAGCAGACGGTCTCGCCGGAATTGTTTTTGAGGGGCGTGTACACGGTGAGCAGCCAGCCGTAGGACTCGTTGGAGATGACTGGCTCGATTTCGCCGCCCGCAAGGAGCGTGGGGAGAAACTTCTGGAAGGAATCGTCGAACTCTACGACGTCGCCGGGGTCGGAGCCCGGTTCGTCGGCCGTGTCGGGATCGAGGACCACGTGGCAGCCGTCGGACCTGATCTGGTACACATACACGTACTGGACATTGTCGAACGAGTCGCGTATGGTTGCGAGCTTGGCCTCCGTCTCCGCGAAGTCTTCGGCCTCCTCACCCTTGGTCAGGTAATCGGACACTTTGCCTGGGTCGACTACGTCGGCCATGAGCGCGGTGATGCCCTTGGCCTTTATGCTTTCTAGCTCGATCGTGGACTGGTGGAAGGTCATGTAGCTGAAGGCGGTGGTGGCAGTCGCGACCGAGCAGACGATGACCGCGATCACGATGACGAACTTGGTACCGAGCGACATGCGGCGCGGCTTGGTGTGCATGGTGTCGTCGAGTTCTTTTTCCGAAAGTGGGGCTTGTTGCCATGGGATGAAGTCTAGGCCGCCGAGGGACCCTTCGGAAAGCATGTGGTAGATGAGCGTGGCGAGCAGGACCACAAGTGCCTTGTCGACAAAGCTCACGGAGAGCGATGCGATGACCTGTGAAGGGACCTCGCCGAGTGTGCCGATGGCGTGAAGCTGCTGCGCAAGTGGCGCGGACAGCTCGTTGGCTAGGCTTCCGTCGCTGAGGCAGTAGGTGAGCGCGAATCCGATGGCTCCGGACGCGAGGCTGAGGACCACGATTGCGGCCAGGGTGCGTGACAGCTTGTTGAACCATCCGCGCCGTGCCAGATACGCCACCAGGATGGCGATTACCACGTTGACGATGCCGTAGTACATCGAGTTTGGATTTGCGATGCTGTAGATGAGGTTTGTTGCGTAGCCTATGGCGATGCCGGGTACGTAACCACCCACGATGGATGCAAGGATGGTTCCCAGGCTGTCGAGATAGACCGGGAGACGAAGCGCCGAGGCGAGATCTGCGCCGACGACATTTCCGACAACGCACGCTACGCAAAACGCGAGTGTGTGCAGGTATCTTGAGGAGATGCGCTTGGTGCGCAGATGTGTACCCATAGTGCTCCTTCTGTCTTGGCAGGTCAAAAACCATACAGACATACACTGAACATGATAGTCGTTGGCGGGTGCGATGCACTCACAGAAAAGGATGGTTTTCTGGAAGCCCACGCAAAGAAGGCCCCGAGCTTTGGTGGGTTCACACCCTCGCGTCCCTGTGCCAGCCAGCAAGCGGCGACTCATGAAGCGAGCACGGAGCCGCTTGCTGGTTGGCGCGGGGAGAGGGCGTGGACACGTCGAGACAGGCGCGCATCCATCTCGTGCCATATTCGTGACACAACGACATAAGAGATGCTAAACTATCTGAGCTTTACATCGATCGACACCTTTGAAATCACGAGGCAGAAAGATGCATTACTCTGCAATTGGCTTACTTGCGATTGTTGTCCTCTTGATTGAGAACCAAGACATACTCTTTCATCTTGGCAACGGCTTCGACAAGCCCACATGGAAGGCGTACAGGGCGTTTCTCGTTTCGGTGCTCGTCTACTACGTCAGCGACGTCTCATGGGGCGTCTTGAAGAGTAACGGCCTTTCCGGACCGCTCTTTGCAGATACATCTGTGTACTTCGTCGCGATGGCGGTGAGCGTGGCGCTTTGGACGCGCTACATCGTCACCTATCTTGATGAGAAAAGCGCTTTCGAGCGTCTGTTGCTTTATGCAGGTCGTGTCATTGCCGGGCTAACCTCGCTTCTCACGATCATCAACGTCTTCCATCCCATCATGTTTACAGTGGATGCGAATTGCGTGTACCAAGAGCTTGATATGAGAAACGTCGTTCTCATAAGCCAGATCGCGCTGCTCTTTCTCATCTCTGGATATGCGCTTTCTTCCATCGTGCGTCAGCATATAACGTCTGTCAGACAAGAACGATATCGCACGCTTGGGTTCTTTGGCCTCGTCGTAGGCCTTTGTCTCATAGCTCAGTGGAGTGCTCCGCTCCTTCCGTTGTATGCCATTGGCTACATGTTGGGAACTTGTTTGCTTCGAGCGTTTGTGGTGGGGGATGAGAAGGAGGAATATCGCCGGAAACTAGAAGAAGCAACGAGAACCGCCGAGATGGAACGGGCGAATGCCACATATCAGAGAATTCTCAATACGAGTTCGATTTACCAGAGCATCCTCATCGCCCTCTCAAGAGACTACTTCAATCTCTTTTATGTTGACTTGGAGACGGACGACTATATAGAGTATGGTTTTCGCACGGAGGGGGGCCACCAAGCTACGGAGCACCACGGCAAGGACTTCTTTGCTGCGACCAAGGCAAACGCCCAGACTCTCATCTACGAAGACGACCTCGAGCGATTCACGACGGCCGTAGACAAAAAGGTGCTCCTGGAGGAGGTCGACAAAAACGGCATGTCCATCATCCAGTACCGCCTTATGATTAACGGCACACCGACGTATATGAATCTCAAGGCGGCACGTGCAACCGGTGACGATCGATACCTGATCGTCGGGATAAACAACATCGATGCGCAGGTGAAGGACCGTGCGGCTGCCCAGCATGCGGCGGATGAGCGGAAATCTTACCTGCGACTCAGAGCCCTCAACGGAAACCTGATCGTGCTGTATTACGTCAATCTGGAAAACGACCACTACACTGAATTTGGTGCGACCAAGGACTACGATGAACTGGGCGTCGCGAAGCAGGGAGAAGACTTCTTCGGAGAGGCGTATGAAAACAGCTTGAGGGCGATTCATCCCGACGACCAAGAGCTTTTCCACTCGTTGTTGACCAAGGAGAACGTAACGAGCACCATCGAGCAAGACGGTTTCTTTTCGTTTGACTACCGCCTCATGGTGGGGGACCCCTCAATCTATGTGAGGCTCAAAGCGGCACGGTTTGAGGAAGACGGAAAGCCAATGCTGATAGTGGGTTTGTTTGACGAAGATGCGCAAGTCCGCCATGAGCAAGAGTTCGCGCGAGACCTTTCCGCCGCAAAGAGAATGGCGTCCATCGACTCTCTCACGGGCGTAAAAAACAAACACGCCTACACGCAATGGGAAGAAAACATAGACACTGGCATAGACAGTGGTGGGCAGGAGCCGTTTGCGGTGGTGGTCTGCGACATAAACGGTCTCAAAACGGTGAACGACCTGTACGGACATAAAGAGGGTGACGTGTGCATCAAGAGGGCGAGTAAGCGGATCTGCGACGTGTTTGATCACAGTCCGGTGTTTCGCGTTGGCGGTGACGAGTTCGTAGTCCTTCTCATGGGGCAAGACTACGCCCGGAGGGAAGAGCTGGTGACAACGATCAACGAGCTGCCAGAAGACCTCGGCTCCGTCCGGGCGGGCGACACCCTCTCCGCAGGCATGGTGGAGTACGACAAAGACGAGCACGTCTCGCTGCTGTCTGTGTTTGAGGAAGCAGACATGGTGATGTATAAGAGAAAGCAATTTGTGAAGCAGCTGCTTTCTGCCAACGGTTCCTCAGATGAGCGTGAGGAGTGAGCGCCATGAAACATGCCTCTTTTGATCACGTGCCCGCGAGTCTGCCTGGTGGCTTCTTTGTATACCAAGCGACAGGGGCCGAAGAGCTGTGCTTTGCCGACGAAAACATCTTGCATCTGTATGGGTGCGAGACGATGGAGGAGTTTCGCGCCTATACGGCAAACAGCTTCCGTGGCATGGTGCATCCCGAGGACCTCGACCGCGTGGAGAGCGAAATCTATGCCCAGACGTTTGCCTGTGGGGAGAGGCACGACTACGTGCACTACCGTATCTTCACGAGGCAGGGCACCGTCAAGTACGTGGAGGACTTTGGGCATCTGGTGCGCGACGATGCCGGCAACTGCTTCTTCTACGTCTTTGCCGTAGACGTGGAGGAGTCCGAGTATCACAAGATGAACCAGTCGGACTGGGAGGCGCGCGTCGGCTACAGGCGGACGGAAAAACGGAATGCCCTTACGGGCTTGAGGTATGAAAACTCTTTCTACACCGCATGCGAAAAAAACCTCTCCAACGTGAGGGTCAACTGGCTGCTCTTTGCCATCGACATACAGAACTTCAAGCTGTTTAACGAGTGGTACGGACGTGAGACGGGAGACAACGTCCTTTCTGCGATGGGGCATGAGCTGGGCCTTATCGCAAAGGAGAGCGACGGCATCGCTGGCTATTTCGGCAATGACGACTTCGCGCTTCTGGTTCCTGCGGGATATTTCGACGCGGATGCGCTTTTTCATCGCATTCACAAGATTATCCTCGACCACGGGGCATCGGTGGGTTTCTTGCCGGCCATTGGCGCCAGCTACTCGCAGGGAAAGGTGTCGGCATATACCCTTTACGACCAAGCCTCCCTTGCCAGCCAAGAGGCGAAGGGTGACCCCAAGGCCCACGTGAAGTTCTTCTCTCAAGCGATGGTGAGCCAGGCGGAGGAGGACTACAGGGTCTTGTCGGATTTCAAGAATGCCCTGGCAAATGACGAGATCACGTTCTATATCCAGCCGCAATGCAGGTCTTCAAACAAGCGCATCGTGGGGGCGGAGGCCCTGGCTCGCTGGGTCAAGCCAGACGGGCAAATCGTGCCGCCCCTGTCCTTCGTCCCCACGCTGGAGCGCTATGGGTTCATTCCCGACCTCGACCGCTGTATATGGGAGAAGGTGGCCGCGTGGAGCAGGAAGGTGCTCGATGCGGGCATGCCGCTCATTCCCGTTTCCGTAAACATAAGCCCGGTGGACATCTTTACCATGGACGTGCCGGGGTTCTTCGAAGGGCTTATCAAGACGTATCAGATTCCCAGGGATGCTATAAAAATAGAAATCACGGAGTCAGCTTACGGCGAAGGGTCCGAGAAGGTGCGCTCCACCGTGCAGGCCTTCCGCGACATGGGCTTCGTCGTGCTGATGGACGATTTTGGGAGCGGTTTTTCGTCGCTCAACATGCTGCGCGAGCTGAACGTAGACATCATCAAGCTCGATGCGTACTTCCTGCGCATGGACAAGCACAACGAGCGTAAGGGCATGCATATCCTCGAATCCGTGATAAACATGGCAAAGACCATGGCGATGCCGGTCATCGTCGAGGGGGTGGAGACGCAGGAGCATCGCGAGTACCTCATGGACCTTGGCATACGCTACATCCAAGGCTATTTCTTCTACAAGCCGATGCCCTACGCGGAGTTTGAGAAGCTCATCTCGGTGGAGGACAACGTTGATCTGGACGGCTTTGTCTTCAAGGCAAACGAGGAGTTTGGCATTCGGGAATTCCTCACCGACACGGTGTACACCGACTCCATGCTCAACCACATTATCGGCCCGGCGGCGATTTATGCCGTACATGGTGAAGACGTCGACATCATCCGCTTCAACGAGATGTTTTATCGCGCGGTTAACGTGCCGGACTTCAACGAAAAACTGCTGGGGATTCAGAAAGTGATGCCTGAGCATGAGGTGCCTGAGCTCTTCCGCACGCTCAGGAAGGCGTATGACGACAGGCTCAATGGTGCCAGTGGAATCTTCACGTTCAAGAAGATCGACGGGTCGGCTGCGCGATTCTTGATTCAGTTCTATTACCTCAACGAGGATGGCGACAAGATTCGTTTCTATGGCTCCGCCAGAGATGTGACGGACATTACCAACCTTCATCGGCGCATGGAGCTGCTCTCGCGTTTTACGTCGCGGACGGTGCTTTTCCTGCTCTATGGCCAGGGCAAGTACTCATTTGAGATTACCGCTCATGGCTTGGAGAAGGACCTTGACTTGTCGAGGGAGCAGCTCCTGGAGGAGCTGAATGCCAACTTGTTTTACAAGCGTCTGATTCCGGCGAGCGAGCGTACGTTCTGGAACATCGCACAGACCTGTGCAGAGAGCAAGAGAAGTACGTCAGCCGAGCTCACAATTATGGGAAACAACGGCAAACTGCTCAGTGTAATCGTTGACGCCGACTACGTAGACGATGAGCTTGGTGACGTCCGCTGCCTCCTTTCCATGCGAAAGAAATAACTTCGTCGTCTGTTCGCGCCACTCGCCCACGCCCAGCTCGCATGCAGCTCCGTGCTCGCTCAGCTTGCCTACTTCGTGAGTCGCCGCTTGCGAGTCGGGCGCGTGCGAGGGGTATGTAACCTTTTTTCAATGGGACTTGGCTCCTATTGTCATTCTGTTCGCTCGTGAGCGAAAATGTCAAAAGGGGCCAAACCCCCTATTGTCGATTTTAGGAGGAGAAACATGAGTCACCTCGTATATGTATTTTGCCACGGTCTCAACGGTTACGGGCAGTATGACAAACAATATAAAAAGAAACCGTACTGGGGCGGTGCCTCGGGCGATGTGGTAGCCGAGTGGAGAAACAAGGGCGTTGAGGCCTACGCCGCGAACGTGGCTCCGCAGGGCAGCGCATGGGATCGCGCTTGCGAGCTATACGCGCAGATTGCGGGAGCGAAGGTCGACTACGGAAAAGCCCACAGCAGCGAGTATCGGCATAGTCGCACGGGACGCGACTTTGCGGGGTGCGCGCTCATACCTGTATGGGACGACGACACGCGTCTCGTGCTCATAGGCCACTCCTTTGGCGGCGCGACGATTCGTCTCTTTGCCGAGTTGCTTGCACATGGTAGCGAGGAGGAGCGTGCGGCTACGGTACCTGAAGATTTGAGTCCGCTTTTTGCGGGAGGTATGGCAGAGCGAGTCCATGCCATCGTGACGCTTGCCGCGCCAACGAATGGAACGTCGGCATACGAGCTGTCCAAGGATCCCGGCTTCAAGCCGAAGCAGGTAAAGGTGTCTCGCAGGCACAAGATTCTCGATCTCATGATGAAGCGTGCGACGAGGATTCGCATGGATGATCGCGATCCCCGCGATTGGGCAAACTTCGACATGAGACCCGACAACGCGCGGGCGCTAAACGCGAGGATTTCGACCTTGTCAAACGCCTACTATCTGTCGGTACCCTGCGATGCTACGGTTCCCGTCGATGGCCGTACCCGCGTGCCAGACCATAAGCTTGTGGATCCGTTCCTTGTACGCACGAGTGCGCTTATGGGTCGCTATGTCGGCGTGACAGCGGGCGGCTGCGTGATGGACGAGAGCTGGCATGCCAACGACGGCTTGGTAAACACCATATCCGCCCGCGCGCCTTTTGATGCGCCACAACAGCCATTTCAGGAGGGCAATGTGCAGAAGGGCGTGTGGAACGTGATGGACGACCTGCACGTGGATCACGGCTTCTTCTCCGGCGACTACATGCACAAGTCCGATCCGCATGCCTTCTTCTTAGACCTTCTCGATCTGCTCCGGTCGTTGGAATGACGTGAAGAAACGCACGGATGAGGTCGCGTGCGGCTAAGTCTGTCCTCGTCTGCCTCGTCAATAGCGTCCCAAAAGTGGTGAAAAACCACCCCCATCGGAGAGACTGTTATACCACTTTTCAGGACGCTACCGTTGAGGGCCGTGCTCGCTGGTTGCGTGTACGGCCCGAGTTGTGAGATGCCCTCGACTTGCCGTCGCTTTACTCTACGTTTACGGTCCACAGATTGGGTGCGCCAAACGCCTCGTCCTGTGCGGCACTGAACCAGCGTCCGTTGGTGACGTTCTTCTCCACGAGCTCCTTGACTTGGTCGGAGACGGTCGTGTCTGCCCGCATGGCGTCGATTATCTTGTCGTACGAGGAGCTTACGTCCTTCATCTCAACGACAGCCGCGTCCGCCGTGCCGTCGAGTACGAGCGACGCCTTGCTTTGCGGCGTCCAGGCGGTCCAATCCGCTTGGCCGTCCACCTTTGGCAAACCTTCGGGGGAAGCGAGGAACGCCCTGAGATAGGCGTTGAACTTCTGAGCCATGTCCACATAGCCCGCTTTGTCGAAGGCGCCCTTCATCGTGGCGGCGTAGTTGTTTTCCTTCGAGAGCATGGGCACGAAGATGCCGTGGAATGCGCCGAAAGGTGCGAGGTCTGCAGCCATTGCCGAGTCTTCTCCGCCGTAGTTTACCTGGCAAACGTAGATGGGTGCGTTATAGGAAGATGCCATGGCTTCGGCCGAGCACTGGGCGTTGAAGATGCGGTACATGTCGGATCCGTACTTGTTGGCGAAGGCCTTTGCGGCGTTGACCTCCTCCTCGCTGAGACCCTTGACGGCATCCCCCGAGAAGAAGGCGTCAAACAGGCAGAAGAAGCTGAACTCGGTAGATCCCGTGAGCATGATGAGCGGGACGGAGGTGTACTGAGCGCCGCTGAAGCCGTCGCCCGGGATGACCGAGCCGTCTTGGAACAGGTGTGGAAACACGCTCATACGTATTCCAGCGTTGCCCATGAGCGGCGCCAAGCGCTTGGCGTCGATGCCCATGAGATAGTCGCGCACGTCGTTTCCGGTGCCTTTGAGCCACTCGAAGGCCTCTTTCGCGCTTGTTGCCTTGCCGTCTTCCACCGCTAGCGGTGCGATGGCGGCCGCGTATTTGTCGATCGAGGGGTCAAGCTCAGCGGTGGTCATGCCGCCGCTAAACGCGATTGCCTTGTGGAACTTGCCTTCAAACGTGGGACTTATGAGCATGGCCATCACGTCGCGACCTCCCGCAGAGAAGCCAGATACCGTGATGTTGTTTGGATTCCCGCCGAATTTCGCAATGTTTGCCTGGATCCAGTCGAGAGCCGCGGCGATGTCGAGCATGGCGTAGTTTCCCGTACCGTTGCTGGCGGAGGTGATCGCGGGCAGCGGGTTGAAGCCTAGCGCGCCAAGTCTGAAGCTCAAAGAAACGTAGACGCATTCGTCTTTCATGCAAAGCTCTGCTCCAGGGATTTCCTGAGCGTTGCCGGTCTGGTTGTTGCCACCGTGAATGAACACGAGCACGGGCAGCTCTTCAGCTCCTTCAGGCGAATAGATGTCGAGGTTGAGGATGTCCTCAGTACCCTTTACCTCGCCGTCTGCCAACTGAAGTGCCATTTCCTTTGGCTGGGAGCAGTCGAGCTCTTTATCCCATGCCGTCGGCGGTTGCGGAGCCTGCCAGCGCAACTCGTTTGTGGGATTGGCACCGTAGGGCACGCCATACCAAGTGCGTACGCCGTTGGCGGCGATACCGGCTACGGGGCCGTACGAAGTCTGTATGACAACAGGGGAGGTCGTGGTCTCTGAAGAGCTGCTGGCGATCGAGTCACTTGCAGAAGAGGAACTAGCGCTGCTTGCTGGTTGTGAGCAGGCGGCAAGGCTGGCAGCCGCAGTCAGTGCTGCGGTTCCAATAAAACCCCTGCGCGTGAGATTGGACAAGAACATGATGAAACTCCTTCCTTCTGAAATGAAACAGAAACAAAACCAATATAGTTTACGGAAGACGTTTCACCGTGAGACATGCGCGTTATTTCGGTGAGTGAATTGTTTGCCGCAATAGGAATTTCGCTCGTTGCTAGAGTAAAATAACGCATTGGCGGCGGTGCGGGGGTATCGTCGAGGACCCAGATGCCCGCGCGAGGCATCTTTCACTCCCGCCGTGCTCAAGACGTAGCGTACGGAAAAAGAGGAAGTGCAGCAGATGGCTATGACTCGTTTATCTCGTGGCTGGAAGGAACTTGCTG
>Ga0326512_10003044_pt1 | contig 12331 bp, 9 predicted proteins | sample 1_2617_0518_D_FD_203652 | JGI IMG/M metagenome (GOLD analysis project Ga0326512, IMG submission 203652) | Bovine rumen microbial communities from UC Davis, California, United States - 1_2617_0518 | ecosystem: Host-associated > Mammals > Digestive system > Stomach > Rumen | place: USA: California... | reverse complement strand
TCTTATACTCATTCAGAAGTAATAGTAAGGTATTTATCAGAATTGGGTAGAACTTTATCTAATGGCGAAATCCTTCAGCTATCGAATATTCAGAATAGAACGATTTCTGAAGATGCTTATTATGATGTTATTAGTATGAAGACGGCTGCTCTTTTCGAAGCTTGTGCTGTTATTGGTGCAGAATCAGCTGGTGCTTCACATGAAGATACTATGGCTGCACGCGAATTTGGTAAAAAACTTGGACTTATTTTTCAGATTCGTGATGATATTTTCGATTACTATGATTCTAAGGAAATTGGTAAGCCAACTAGTAATGATATGGTTGAAGGTAAGCTCACTTTGCCTGTTATATATGCTTTAAATTCTACTGATAATAAGGAAATGTTAGAGTTGGCATATAAAGTAAAAGATCATACGGTAACTGATGAAGAAGTTGCACAATTAGTGCAGTTTACAAAGGAAAATGGTGGTATAAACTATGCTTATAAGATTATGGATAGACTTCATGAAGAGTGTATGATTTTTATCGATGAATATGTTACTAATCCAGAAATTAAGAAATCTATTACTGCATATCTTGATTATGTTAGTGAGCGTTCCTTTTAAATATGGAATAGTAAGAATATTTTTTTACATAACAACTGCTTCTAAATATTATATTAAAGGGTAAGATTAAGTCAATCTTACCCTTTATAATATTTTAGTTTGTTTTGTTAAGATGGTCTGCTTAGAAATATTTAACCTCTTTACCCTGTACTGCACTAAGGAGAAGATTAGCTAAACGAGATGTACCAAGGCGGAACATCTTGTTAGTAAGCCATTCTTTGCCTAAGACTTCTTTTACTATAGTGTAGTATATAAGTGCATCCTGGACAGTATTTAAGCCGCCAGCAGGCTTCAAACCAATCTTATTGCCAGTTTCTTTAAAATATTCTTTAATGGCTGTACACATCACGTAAACGGCTTCAGGAGTAGCAGAAATCTTTTCTTTACCTGTAGAGGTCTTAATATAGTCTGCACCAGCATACATAGATAGAATTGAAGCCTTCTTTATGTTGCTGCAGTTAAGTAAATCGCCAGTCTCAAGAATTACTTTCATAGGTATTTCTTCGCCGCAGGTAGACTTTAATTCCATAATATCTTCAGCTACGCCTTCATAGTCTTCGCTGAGAAATTTACCAACAGGCATAACGATATCTATCTCATCAGCACCATCCTGAATAGCCAAAGCTGTTTCTGCTACTTTTACTTCCATGCGGGCCTGTGATGAAGGGAAACAACCGCTTACGTTAGCGATATTTACACCATCTACTTCAAGTGTATTGCGTACCAATTTGGTGAATGAAGGATAGGTGACTACAGTAGCAACGTGTGGCATATCTGTGTAATCGTGAGCGAAACTGTTTACTTTTTCTACCATTGCCAAGATTTTCTCTTCTGTATCGGCTGTGTTGAGTGAAGTAAGTTCGACACTGCCAAAGAGGAATTTCTTTACCTCAACAGTATCATTTTCTGCTACTTTATTAGCAATAATGTCTTCTACTGCAGCTTTGATATCTTCATCTTTGATGTCAGTATTATACTTTGCTAAAGCTTGATCGTATATACTTAATTCTTGAATCTTAGCCTTTTCAGAATTGGCCTTATCCTTCATTACTTGGTCTGTAATATTACCTTTTTTTCCTAGTTCCATAATATTTAATTTTATGATTTTTTTTATTTCTGATTACTTTAATTGATGAGTGTTATCACTCGTATATTATTTTTTAGTTGTAAAATGACTTTTAATATTTTGCTTTTATTTTAATTTGGGATTGTTGAGATGTCTTTCAGAATCTCTTTTTGTTTTTTTGTCGAAACTTTTTTGGAGTTCAGCAGTGAGATTTATTCCTGTTTGATTGGCAAGACAGATTAATACCCATAATATGTCTGCCATTTCTTCTCCAAGGTTAGTATTTTCTCCCTCTTTGAAACTTTGGTCTCCATATTTTCTTGCTATAACACGGGCTAGTTCACCAACTTCTTCTGTAAGACAAGCCATGTTGGTGAGCTCATTGAAGTATCTTACACCATAGGTTTTGATCCATTTATCTACTTTTTCTTGTGCCTCTTGTATAGTCATATTATTTATTTGAGTTATATTATTTATTCTTTATTTTTGGTATCCATACATATCGTCACAGGTCCATCGTTAAGTAATTCTACCTTCATGTCTGCTCCGAATTCACCTGTGCCTACAGGTTTACCTATCTCTTCGCTTAAGCGCTTTACAAAGTGATTATAGAGTGGGATGGAGATTTCATGTTTGGCTGCTTTTATCCAGCTTGGTCTATTTCCTTTCTTGTAGCTTGCCATGAGTGTGAATTGGCTGACGACAATTATATCTCCGTTAACATCCATAATAGACTTGTTCATGACATGATTTTCATCATCAAAAATACGTAGTCCCTTTACCTTTTTTACAAGCCATTCTATATCTTCTTCTGTATCGCCTTCTTCAATTCCTTGTAGAATAAGATACCCTTTTCCGATAGATGATTTAACTTGCCCTTCGATAGTTACGGAAGCGTGTGAAACACGTTGTATTACGATTCTCATTTTTTATTTATTTTGTACTTGCGTCTTTTCGTATTACTATAACCTTGCAAATATACGAATTTATTTCGATTTTAGGGTTTTCTTTTTATATGTTATTTGGTTAAGTTACTACTTATATTTCTTTTTGTTAATTATTCATGAAAATGATGGTATAATATTTCCGCTTTTGAAGGGCCGAGTATACTCGTAAGTTTCTGGATATCAGCTTCTTTTATCGATTTTACTGTTTTTAGCTTTTTCAAAATTAGTTCTTTTGATTTTGGACCAAATCCTTTGATATCATCTAGTTCACTGTGTAATGCATGTTTACTTCGTTTGTCTCGATGGAATGTTATTGCATATCGGTGTACTTCGTCTTGTATTTGAGTAAGTACACGGAACAGTTCGGAATCTGTCTTGATTCCTATTACTTGTGGTGGCCAACCATAAAGTAATTCGTTTGTCCTGTGACGATCATTTTTTGCCAAACCTGCTATTGGTATGTTGAGATGTAGTTCACCTTCTATAACTTGTCTTACTACATCCATTTGTCCTTTTCCACCATCCGTTATAATTAGGTCGGGTAGTGGTGTTTTCTCTTCCACCATTCTTGTGTATCTTCGTCGAACTACCTCTTGCATGGATGCATAATCGTCTGGGCCTACAACAGTTTTGATATTGTATTTGCGATAGTCTTTGCGTGATGGTTTCATACCTTTATATACAATGCATCCTGCTACGGCATCAGAACCCGATATGTTGGAGTTATCAAAGCATTCTATGTGATATGGCAGCTTATCGAGTTTAAGAGCCTTTTTAAGCTGGGTCATGAGTCGTGTTTGTTTTTGTTCAGGATTAAGTTTTTCTGCTTGTTTAAGTCGATCGAATTTATACTGTTTTCCGTTCATTTCAGATAATTCTAGCAGGTGGTGTTTATCGCCTCTTTGTGGAACAAAGAATTCTGCATTCTTAATTTTCCATTCCATTTCGAAAGGAACGATAATTTCTTTAGCTTGACTATGAAAACGTTGTCGAATATCTGGAATAGCTGTAATCAGTAATTCCTCATCAGTTTCGTCTAATTTACGTTTATATTCGAATGTGAAACTTTGGTTAATGGTACCATTTTTGACGTGAATATAGTTGATATATGCGTTCTTATGATTATCATCATCTGTAATAGTAAATACATCAACGTCGTCTATTGTATGGCTTACGACTTCACTTTTTGCTACAAAATCGTTAAGAAGAAGGTATTTCTTCTTGTATTTTTCTGCAACTTCAAATTTTAATAATTCTGCATTTTTTTGCATGAGATGGTAAAGAAACTCTTCTACTTTTCGAGTGTTTCCTTTCAATATTTCTCGCGCTTGTCGTATGTTTTCTTGGTAATCTTCATATGACTGCTTATTGATGCAAGGTGCTCCGCAATTGTGTATGTGGTATTCCAAACAAGGCTTATATTTGCCCTGTAAAACACCTTCTCTAGTAATAGGAAAGCGGCAAGTACGTGGTTTATATACTTTTTTTATGATGTCTAATACAGCATACATACTTGTAATATGAGGATATGGACCATAGTATGTGCCGAATTTTTTATTTATTGTTCTAGTTTTAAAAATACGAGGAAAATATTCGTTGGTAACGCAAATACTAGGGTAGGTTTTCCCATCTTTTAGAAGTACATTATATTTTGGATTATATTTCTTGATCAGGCTGTTTTCTAGTAAAAGGGCATCTTCTTCAGTATTAACCACGGTATATGATATATTATGTATTTTGCTGACTAATACTTTCGTTTTAAATCGGTCTACTTCTTTATGAAAATAAGTAGAAACTCTACTTTTTAGTTTCTTAGCTTTGCCTACATATATAATAGTTCCTTCACTATCGTAAAATTGATAGCTTCCAGGCTTCTCTGGCATGTTTAAAACAATATTCTTGAGATAGGTGACTCTTTTCTCATTTTCTTCTTTAGTCATTTTTCGTAAACCGTTTATTTATAGGAACTTTACTTTATCTTGTTTCACGTGAAACATTAACGTTATGTGACGTGTGTAGTACTTAAAAGTATATGTTTGGCACGCTTAAACAAAGATAATAATTTTAATTTAAAGTAGAAAGTTATATATCATAAAATTAATGAATAAACAGTATTTTATGGATTATTATTTATATGATAGCATGCTTTTTTTTCTTGTGTCTTGTTTATAGTAAAATTTAAGTTAGGCATTTGTACGCTTAATATTGTGACGTAGATTGATATCACTAAAGCAAGTGATAATTTTGATTTGCTTTATTTTAAATGTTGTAGTTGAATATTGAATTTTAGGTGTTAATATTATTTTTATTATATAAGTACTAATAGTTACAAAAGATATGAGAATGCTTATCTACAAATATATCAAAGTTTAATTAAGTATGTATAATACTTGTTGAATGTAGTTTCTTTAAAACACGTTTCTATTTATAACAACAATGTATAAATAGAATGTTTTGGTTTTTCTTATTTGTCCTGCGCTTATTTTAGCTTTTGCTAAAACGTATAATTTTGATAATTTATTCGTGTGCTATATTTTCTTGTATGTTTAATAGGGTACTAAAACTAGTGAGATCTTGATTAGAGTTTTTTTTTGTAAATGTCGGTTTGTATTTGAATCTTCTCTAAATGTTTTTTTTTGAAGATTATTTAAATTGTATTTAAATATTACGTAGAATAATTGATTTCTAAGTATGCTACAAAATAAATGGCCAAACTTTTTATATAGTTGGCCATTTATTATTCCTTATAGCTAGTTTTTATAACTAATTGCTTGTACTATCATTTTAGAACTTTAGGAGAGAGGATACTTCAATGTCATCTCCAAATTCTTTTCTGGCATTTGGAAATTCGCTTTCTAATTCAATGATAAAATTGCAATATATTTTTTTAGGATGGAATTTCTTAACAAGTTGACAAGCTGCTTTCATAGTTCCACCTGTAGCTAGTAGATCATCATGGAGTAGGATTACATCGTTTTCATTGATGGCATCCTTATGAATTTCAATAGTGTCCATACCATATTCTTTGGCATAACTCTCCTGTACTGTTTCACAAGGAAGCTTTCCTGGTTTACGACAGAGAACTATTCCGGCGCCAAGACGTATAGCAAGAGCTGATGACATTACAAAGCCGCGGCTTTCGATTCCAACGATTTTGGTTATCCCTTTATCTTTGTAAAGCTCGTACATATCATCGCAAATTTCTTTCACGCATTCTGCACTTTTGAAGAGTGTTGTTACATCTCTAAAATTAACCCCTTTGATAGGCCAATCTGGAATGCAACGCAGATTGTCTAATAATAGCTTTTCGTTCATTTTTGTTTTATTTTTATCTCTAGTATTTACTATGTGAAACACGTTTTATTGGCTTGAAGTAGTAATATCTTTTGTTTTTCTAATTATTCCTATTTCAGTCAGTTACAGTATTTTGTTTCTATAAATTGTTTCACGTGAAACATTATCTACCGAGGAGAACTAATAATACGTTGATGTCACTCGGAGAAACGCCAGGTATTCTACTAGCTTGAGCCAACGTTTCTGGATCAATCTTGGCGAGTTTTTGGCGTCCTTCAGTAGAAATTTCATGAAGCTCTGCATAATTGAATCTACCTTTAATCTTGATATTTTCCAATCGATGCATTTTTTCTGCTACTATTTTCTCTCGCTCTATGTAGCCTTTATATTTCATCTTGATTTCAGCAGCTTCTGCAATCTCTTCTTTTCTATTTTTTGGCATATGAAGTTTTTCCTTTAAGGCTGGAATAATTTCGGCAAGATTTTGCAGATTAAGATGTGGGCGTGCAATGAGATCTATAAGTTTACAGCCAGCTCGAAGTGGGGTGGTGCCAAGTGCTTCAAGCTGAGAATTGATATCCTTTGCTTTGATTGGCATTTGTTCGCAGAATTGTATTAATTCATCGACAGCTTGTTTCTTTTGTATCCACCAATCATATCGGTCTCTTTTAGCAATACCTAAGTGGTATGCTTTTTCTGTTAGTCGTGCATCTGCATCATCCTGACGTAAGAGAATGCGATATTCGGCACGTGATGTAAACATTCTGTAAGGTTCATCAACACCCTTTGTTACTAAATCATCGATAAGAACACCTATATAGCTTTCATCTCGTTTCATGATAAATGGTTCACCATTATTGCAGTAAATAGCCGCATTTATACCTGCTATGGTACCTTGACCTCCTGCTTCTTCATAACCTGTGGTTCCGTTTACCTGACCAGCAAAGAAAAGCCCTTTGATAATCTTGGATTCCAAAGAATGTTTGAGTTGTGTAGGATCAAAATAATCATATTCGATGGCATAACCTGGACGATAGATTTCTACATCGCGGAATGCTCGAATTTTACGAATGGCATTCAATTGTACATCCATCGGCATGCTAGAAGAAAAACCATTCAAGTACATTTCGTTTGTATCTTCACCTTCTGGCTCTAAGAATAAGGGATGTTGTTCTTTGTCCGGAAAAGTTACAAGTTTGGTTTCTATAGAAGGGCAGTAACGTGGCCCTGTACTTTGAATTTGACCATTGAAAAGTGGAGAGTCTGCAAGACCTTCTTTCAATGTATCGTGTACTTCTTTATTTGTATAGGTTGTCCAACATGGTAACTGTTGCAGTACGCGATGTGGGCCCATGTAAGAAAATTGATGAAAATCAGAATCTCCATCTTGAACATCCATGTCTTCAAAATGTACGGAACGCTTATCTATTCGTACAGGAGTACCTGTTTTCATTCTTGCAGATGTTATACCCCATCGAGTAATGCTTTCTGTGAAATTATGAACAGCTGGTTCGGCACAACGTCCACCTTCTACCATTTTACGTCCGATATGCATCAGACCATTGAGAAATGTACCAGCAGTAACAATGATACTCTTGGCATATAGTTCTACCCCCCAGATAGTACGCACGCCAATAGCTTCTCCGTTTTCGACGAGCAGTTTGTCGGCTTGATCTTGCCAAATTTTCAAGTTTGGAGTGTTATCCAATACAGTTCTCCATTCCCATATAAACTTTCCACGGTCACATTGTGCACGTGGACTCCACACAGCAGGCCCCTTTCCTATGTTTAACATACGAAACTGGATGGCTGTCTTGTCTGTAACAAGACCCATTTGACCACCGAGGGCATCGATCTCGCGAACAATTTGTCCTTTTGCAATACCACCAACGGCAGGATTACAACTCATCTGGCCAATTTTGTTCATGTCCATTGTTACTAGACATGTCTTGGCTCCCATGTTTGCAGAAGCAGCTGCAGCTTCACACCCAGCGTGCCCACCACCGATGACAATGACGTCATAATTAAATTTCATGATTGTTGTTTCCTATTTTTTGGCAAAAGTAAGAATTTTAATTTGATTTTTTTATAAAAAACTTTGATTTATCATCAAAATATAGTATTTTTGCAGTGCTGTATGTGCTGACAATACCTAAAAAAGTGGAGTCGATTTTGCATTTCGACATTTTGCATTCAGCTCTGTTGTATAAGGAAAGATATTAGTAGATAATAGTTTCTAACAGTTAAATATTTAAAATTCAATCATTTATGTGGTTAATCAATTCACCTATCGGTAGAAAGGTTGTTATGTCGGTTACTGGCGTATGCCTTATTCTATTCCTGACATTCCACTGCTGTATGAATGTTGCTGCTTTCTTTTCTGGAGAAGCATACAACATGGTATGTGAGTTTTTGGGTTCTAACTGGTATGCCGTTGCTGGTACTCTCGGTTTGGCAGTCCTTGCTGTCGCTCACATCGTTTACGCATTCATCCTAACAGCACAAAACCGTCGTGCTCGTGGTAACTCTCGTTATGAGGTTACTGGTTCTTACTCACAGGTAAGTTGGGCTTCTCAGAACATGCTCGTTTTGGGTATTATCATTGCTTTAGGTCTTCTCCTTCACCTGTTCAATTTCTGGTACAACATGATGTTTGCCGAGTTGGTAGGTATGGAAGGTCTTGCTCACAGTCCATCTGATGGTTTTGCATGGATCAAGGACACTTTCGCTAATCCTGTATTCTCTATTCTCTACATCATTTGGATGGTTGCAATCTGGTTCCACCTTACTCATGGATTCTGGAGTGCTATGCAGACACTTGGTGTTAGTGGTAAAGTATGGCAGAAGCGTTGGCAGTGCATCGGTTTCGTTTATGTTTCTATCCTGATGGCTGTGTTTGTATTCCTTGTTCTCTCATTCTGGCTCGGCTTTGCACCAAGTATGTGCTGTGCCTAATTGAGATTCTTTATTCATAATTTATAATAGAAAAAGATTATGTCACAAATAGATTCTAAGATTCCAGAGGGCCCAGTGGCCGAGAAATGGACTAATTATAAAGCTCACCAGCGTTTGGTGAACCCTAAAAACAAACTGAAGCTTGATATTATTGTTGTAGGTACAGGTCTTGCTGGTGCTAGTGCTGCAGCTTCTCTTGGTGAGATGGGTTTCAACGTTTTGAATTTCTGTATTCAGGATTCTCCACGTCGTGCTCACTCTATCGCTGCACAGGGTGGTATCAATGCTGCTAAAAATTATCAGAATGATGGTGACTCTGTTTACCGTCTGTTTTACGATACTGTAAAGGGTGGTGACTACCGTGCTCGTGAAGCTAACGTATATCGTTTGGCAGAGGTTAGTAACAATATCATTGATCAGTGTGTCGCTCAGGGTGTTCCTTTCGCTCGTGAGTATGGTGGTATGTTAGCTAACCGTTCATTCGGTGGTGCTCAGGTTTCTCGTACATTCTATGCTAAAGGTCAAACTGGTCAGCAGTTGCTTCTTGGTGCTTATTCTTCTTTAATGTGCCAAGTAAATGCGGGCAAGGTAAAACTCTACACTCGTTATGAGATGGAAGATGTTGTTATCGTAGATGGCCGTGCTCGTGGTATTATAGCTAAGAATTTGGTATCTGGTAAATTAGAGCGCTTCTCTGCTAATGCAGTAGTTATTGCAACTGGTGGTTACGGTAATACCTACTTCTTGTCAACCAATGCTATGGGTTGTAACTGTACAGCTGCTATTCAAGCATATCGTAAAGGTGCTTATTTCGCTAATCCTTGTTATGTACAGATTCATCCTACTTGTATTCCTGTACACGGTGACAAGCAGAGTAAATTGACATTGATGTCAGAATCTCTTCGTAATGATGGTCGTATTTGGGTTCCTAAGAAACTCGAAGATGCCAAGAAACTTCAGAAGGGTGAAATTAACCCTTGGGATATTGCAGAGGAAGATCGTGATTATTACTTGGAACGTCGTTATCCTGCATTTGGTAACTTGGTGCCTCGTGATGTTGCATCACGTGCTGCAAAGGAACGTTGTGATAAGGGCTTTGGTGTTAACAATACAGGTCTTGCTGTATATCTAGACTTCTCTGAGTCTATTAACCGTTTAGGTCTTGATGAAATCATGCAGCGTTATGGTAACCTTTTCGAAATGTATGAGGAAATCACTGACGTATTCCCAGGTGAACTTGGTAAGGAAATCAATGGTGTGAAGTATTACAAGCCTATGATGATTTTCCCAGCTATCCACTACACTATGGGTGGTATTTGGGTAGATTATGAGCTCCAGACATCTATTACAGGTCTGTTTGCTATTGGTGAGTGTAACTTCTCTGATCATGGTGCAAACCGTTTGGGTGCTTCTGCATTGATGCAGGGTCTTGCTGATGGTTACTTTGTATTGCCATATACCATTCAGAACTATCTAGCCGATCAAGCTATTTGGCCTAAAGTTCCTACTACAGCTCCTGAATTTGATGAAGCAGAGAAGGGTGTAATGGCAGAGATTGATCGCTTAATGAATATTAAGGGTAAGCGTTCTGTTGATTCTATCCATAAGGAACTTGGTCATATTATGTGGGAACATGTAGGTATGGGTCGTACAAAGGAAGGCCTTGAGGAAGGTTTGCGCTTATTGAAACAGATTCGTGAAGAATTTAATACAAACCTTTTCGTTCCAGGTTCTAAAGATGGTTTGAATGTTGAGCTTGATAAAGCTATTCACCTTCGTGACTTTATTCTGATGGGCGAACTTATTGCTTATGATGCACTCTCTCGTAATGAAAGTTGTGGTGGTCACTTCCGTGAGGAGCATCAGACACCTGAGGGTGAGGCTGCTCGTGACGATGAAAACTACTTCTATGTAGGTTGTTGGAAGTATCAGGGTAATGATACAACAGCTCCAGAACTCATCAAGGAACCTCTCGAGTATGAGGCAATCAAGGTACAAACACGTAACTATAAGAATTAAAAACTATGGCAAGAAATATTAGTTTCACAATAAAATATTGGCGTCAGAACGGTCCTACAGCTCAAGGTCATTTTGATACACACGAAATGAAGGATATTCCAGATGATACATCCTTCCTCGAAATGCTCGATATCCTCAATGAGGAATTAATCGAGGCTGGCGAAGAGCCGTTCGTATTTGATCACGATTGTCGTGAGGGTATTTGTGGTATGTGTTCACTTTACATTAATGGTACACCTCATGGTAAGACAGAGCGTGGTGCTACAACATGCCAGCTTTATATGCGTCGTTTCAACGATGGTGATGTAATTACAGTAGAACCTTGGCGTTCTGCAGCATTCCCTGTAATTAAGGATTGTATGGTAGATCGTTCTGCATTTGATAAGATTATTGCTGCAGGTGGTTATAACACTATCCGTACAGGTCAGGCTCAGGATGCAAACGCTCTTCTTATTTCTAAGGAGGCTGCGGACGAAGCTATGGATTGTGCTACATGTATCGGTTGTGGTGCTTGTGTTGCTGCTTGTAAGAATGGTTCTGCTATGTTGTTCTTGAGTTCTAAGGTAAGTCAGTTGGCACTTCTTCCTCAGGGTCGTCCTGAAGCTGCTAAGCGTGCTAAGAACATGATTGCTAAGATGGAAGAACTTGGTTTTGGTAACTGTACCAATACTCGTGCTTGTGAGGCTGTTTGTCCTAAGAATGAAAGTATTGCTAATATTGCTCGCTTGAATCGTGAGTATATCTCAGCTAAGCTGAGTGATTAAGTCGATACAGTGAATTGATAATACGGGGTTCGTTGTAATGCCTTCGGGTATTATAGCGAACCTTTTTTGTTTTTTTGATGATGGAAATATCTTCTGCAATAATCCAATATATTCAGCAACATCGTAAGGATAATGTTCGAAATTTGGCTTTGACGGCTTCTGGGAAATTTAGTAATAACGAGCTTTGTTTTATTCTTCAGCAAATTGAAGGATGGCAGAAAGCTTGTAAAAAACTCCCTTCATGGACTGTTATAGATGGTGTTCTTTATCCTCCTGGGCTTTCTATGGAACAATGTTCGTCTGAACAAACAGGGCGATATAAAGCCACCCTGGTTAGGCGGCTTATGAATATTCCACAAGATGATAAGTCGTGTTTTGGGAGTATGGTTGATTTAACTGGTGGTTTTGGAGTAGATTTTTCTTTTTTAGCTCCTCTATTTCAGCATGCTACCTATGTAGAGCGTCAGAGTCATCTTTGTGATGTTGCAAAACATAATTTTGCCCTTTTTGGTCTTCAGCATGTAAATATCGCTTGTCAAGATTCAGAAGAATATCTTGAAGTGATGTCTCCAGTCTCTCTCGTTTTCATGGATCCAGCTCGTAGAGATAACCATGGAGGAAAAACATATGCTATAGAAGATTGTACTCCTGATGTACTCATGTTAGTGAGTATTCTTTTG
>Ga0326512_10003042_pt1 | contig 12334 bp, 17 predicted proteins | sample 1_2617_0518_D_FD_203652 | JGI IMG/M metagenome (GOLD analysis project Ga0326512, IMG submission 203652) | Bovine rumen microbial communities from UC Davis, California, United States - 1_2617_0518 | ecosystem: Host-associated > Mammals > Digestive system > Stomach > Rumen | place: USA... | reverse complement strand
CCCAAATTCAGGACACATCTCCTCCAGCGCTGAGGACAATAAAAAGCCCCGGATCACTCCGGGGCCCTGGACTCAGAACGCGCATTCAATTTCGGTTCTATTTTTGCTAACTTCTGTTTTCAGTTTTTCTGAGAGTTCACACTTGAGTTTATGCAGTTCTCTCCACTTTTCACATTCTCCATTTGACAACTCGATATAGATTTCTATCACAACATTCGTTGCTGCAGAAAACTCATTTAAGCATCCGTCCAGTATTGTAAACCACGTTGTCAGGTCGACCCAATCCGGATTAGGTTCAACCATTTTGCGGAGTCTTTTGATATGGTCCAGATTTTCCTCATAAATTTCCTCGATCTTCTTTGCTGCGTATTCGTATGTCATTTGTATGACCTCCTTTGTTTGATGACTTAAGTATAAACTATTTCGTTTACTCTGTCAATAGCTATTGACGTAAACCGAAAAATTTACTAATATAATTTTTGAAAGGAGGTGATCCCTATGGAGTATATCGAGTCACTGCAGTATCTGAATATCATTGTCTCAACCGTCACTATGGTCATTGTTATTATTCTTCTCTCAGACTGGAGGTATTAATGGAATTTGTTGAAGTTATGAAAAAAGCGAAGGAAATGTGCGCGGATTTCCGTGTGTGTAGTGATTGTCCTATTTATTATCCGGGACCGTTTACTTGTATCATGGTGTTGTTTAATAGCCCCGAAAACGCAGAGAAAGCAATTATTGATTATTTCAGGAGGAAAGAAAATGCTACTGAGTGATTTGATTGCCTACGCGATCCGCGTCAGCAACACCACCTACACAGAATGTGCAGCGGCCCTGGGGATCTCCAAACAGAACTTTGGACAGCGTCTCCGGCGCGACTCATTCGACATGGAGGAGGCCCAGACCATTATCGAGGCCTGCGGCGCTGAGTTTCACGTCTCTGTGACTTTCGGAGGGGATACATTTCAGATATAATGTAAGTAAATAAACTTACTTATAAAGGAGGTATTTTCCATGGATGCAAATGTTATTATCACCACTATTCAGGCCGTCGGTTTTCCTATCGCTGCGTGTGTCGCGCTTTACCTGCACATGATCCACCAGGACGCAGACCACAAAGAAGAAGTAAATCAGTTACGTGATGCGATCCAGAACAACACAGCAGTAATGCAGAGGCTGCTTGACAGACTCGGAAAGGATTAATTATGTTAAACGGAATTGACATTTCTCACCACAACGTCGACCAGATCCGCCGAGGATCTCTGGACATTTCCATCCCCGACTTCGTCATCATGAAAGCAACCGAGGGCAAAACATACCACGATCCTCGCATGGATGAGTTCCTGCAACTCATGGAACTCGACCACCAGCTACTCGGTTTTTACCACTATGCGCGCCCGGAGATCAATAATCCGGTCGCGGAGGCGCTCAACTTTATCGACCGCGTCGGCACCTATGCAGGCCGCGCCATGTACGCGCTCGACGTCGAAAACAAAGCATTTATGCTCGATAACGCGACTCTCGCCGGCTGGGTCCTGACATGGCTGCAGACCGTCGAGAATGAGACCGGCGTCAAGCCTATTGTCTACACCGGCACCGAGGGCCTGATAAAATTCGGAAACGCGATTCTGGCGAATGATACCGGCCTCTGGTTTGCGCGATATCGGCAGCGCCTCAATAAAGAAATGTATGCGCCGTTTCCGTTCTGGGCAATCTGGCAGTTCACAGAAAAGCCCTGGGACTGCGACAAATTCAACGGAGACCGGATTGCCTGGGCTAAGTACATCAAAAAGAGGTGAGTCATGGAACGCTATACAGCGATCTCGTTCGATACCATCGTATCACTCGCCTCCAGAGCCGCCGGCGGAGATACCTCCGCCCTGGCGGAGCTGGGCCGGCGGAATTCCAAATACGGCCGCGCTGCCAATCAGCGAGCGCGCGAGCTTGAGAAGCGAGGACTCGAGACCGGCGCTTATATCAGGGCCCGGGAGGAGACCGGCAGGGAAAAGCCCAGATTCTCCCAGGCTAAGACCGGCGACGCTGAGAGCCTGATCCGCTCTCTTGAGCAGACAATCAAGTTTTTAAATTATCAGACCTCTATGGTATCCGGTGAAACGCTCCGGCGTGAAAACATCATAAAAGGTATGGAGCGCGCCGGGTATAACGTCGGCAAAAATAAAGACGCGTTTCTCCGATTTCTGGATTCCAATGCCTGGACGGAGATCCGCGGCATGTTCGGCAGCAAAGACGCCATGCGGCGAGTATCCGATGCTCTGGAGAGCGGCGCGGATATCGAGGACCTGATACAGGCATATCAGGAATTTGAACAGGGCGAATCAGAGGCGGAGGATATCCTGCAGGTCTGGGACGGGTGGACAAATGAGGATAATTACAGTTGATACGATCGAGGGACCGAAGAAAGAGACGGTATTCTCTCCGGACGAATGGGATTTTCATAAATACATTTACTCTCCCACCACGGTACACCATGGCGTGAGATATTACGAGATACCCTGCGCGTTTGATATCGAGACCACAACCATATCAGAGGGAGAATATCATCTGACGGACTCCGCAGTATATGAGCATTTAAAAGGGCTGCGTCTTTTCTATGACGACCGGATAAAAAACGACATTCCCGGTTTTAATGACCTCCGGAAACGTGTTTTTAATCAGATCCGGCTGACAAAAGGAAAGCAGAACATTGATACCGTATACATGGAGCTGTCAGGACTTTTTCCTCATTATTTCCCGGATGATATCATCAACCCATCGGACCAGCTGGTCCGGATCCTCGACACCTGGGAACAGAATAAACCGAAAAAGGAAGAATTCAGGCCCTACGCTTTCATGTATCACTGGCAGTTCTGCATGGGAGACGACGTCTTTTTTGGCCGGACCTGGGAGGAGCTCACAAATTTTTTCGACTGGATTTCCTACCACCTGCAGCTTAACCATAATTTCAGGCTGCCGGTGTACGTCCATAACCTCAGTTATGAATTCCAGTTTATGAGGCGTTTCTTTTATGTGACTGATGGATTTTATCGGGATATAAGGAAGCCCCTGAAAGCGCTCCTGAATGATTCCATCGAGCTGCGCGACTCCTACGCTTTATCGAATATGTCCCTTGAAAAGTTCTGCAAGAATACCCAGAACGTAATCCACTATAAACTGGTGGACACTTATGATTATTCCAAACTGAGGACGCCTCAGACACATCTCACGGAAGAAGAAGAAGCCTATTGTTATAACGACGTCCGCGGCCTCGCTGAATGTATCCGGGAATATATGCAGCATGATTCTCTCGCGACGATCCCCATGACATCGACCGGATTCGTCCGGAGGGAATACCGGAAAGGCTACGCCAAAAATAAGAAGCTCCGGACCGCGTTCCGGGAGACTGCGCTGGATGAACATCTGTACAACCTGAACCGCGCAGCATTCCGCGGAGGCGACACCCACGCCAACCTCCTCTGGGGCCGTCAGACGGTCCGCGGCGTCCATTCCTATGATATAAAGTCGTCCTATCCGGCCTGCATGATGATGGACCTTTATCCCATGGGAAAGTTTTTCAAGGTATCTCCCAGGACGTTTTACAATAGGGATATGTCAGAGTTTGCCATGCTCATAAAATGCCGGTTTGTAGACCTGCAGTATTCCGGCGCCTGTGGTAATCCTTATTTGCCTCTCTCACGATGCGAGGCCGTTTCCAAGGAACGAGTGATCGACAATGGCCGGATCCTGAGCGCCGGAGTCGTCCAGTGCGTTCTGACTGACATCGACCTGGAGATCATGAAAGCAGAATACAGCTATACAGATTTCTATATCGCGGAGGTCTGGGCCTCACATTACGGACCGCTCCCTCAGGAATTTAAAGAGACACTTATGGATTACTTCCGGAAAAAGACCGCGCTGGACGGAGATCCTGAAATGTTCTATGAGTACACCAAAGCCAAAAATAAGCTGAATAGCTCCTATGGCATGATGGTTACGGACATCGCGAAACCGAAGGTGATCTATGAGCATGGCGAATATAAGACCGAGCCCCTGAACGTGGGAGAAGCTCTCGAGCATTATTACAAGTCACGCAACAGCTTTCTCTCGTACCAGCACGGAGTCTGGGTCACCGCCAACGCCAGGAAGCGCCTCCGGCGCGGCCTGTGGCTTGTCGGCTGTGATAATGTCTATGATGATACCGACAGCATAAAATGCCGCGGAGATCATCGCGTTGACTTTGATATGCTGAACGCTGAGAATAAAGAAAAAGCGATGGCTCTCGGAGCCTATGCAGAAGCGCCGGACGGTTCCATTAAGATCCTCGGCACCTGGGAAGAGGAAACGCCTCCGGAGGGCTACGAAGAATTCCGGACGCTGGGAGCGAAAAAATATATCGTCCGGACCGGCGGCCACTACTACTCTACTATCGCAGGAGTCAGTAAGAAAGCCGGAGAGAAGTTTTTCAACGAACGCGGAATAGATGCTTTTGAGATCGGGACCGTGATAGAAAAGTCCGGCCACCTGGTAGCATATTATAACGACGATGATATACACAAGATCACCGTGGACGGCTGCACATTTACGACCGCGGCAAATACTGCGCTTATCAATGATACCTATACTATAGGCATTACAGGCGAATACTTAGGTCTCCTCGAAAATGCACTTGCAAAACGGGCTGATATTGTGTAAACTGAATTTGTAACAGTAAACGAAACCAACAACAAAATAAAAACAAACGGAGGTAACAAAATGAACGGTTATGATGTAAGAGTTTCTGAGTGCGGAGGCGTTGAACTTTCCAAGAAGATGAAGGCAGCGATCGCGACCAACCTCTCGAGCTGCGTCGATATCGGAGAGATGACTGAGGGCGAGAACAGCCTGGTCCTGAACGTCGCCGGTTATACAGTGGTCGACATCCACAACGAGCGCAGCAAAGGTGAGAAGGACTATAAAAAACTGATCATTGTCAGCACGGATCAGCGTATGTTCATCACCGGGAGCCCCTCCTGCATGGAGACCTTTATCGCGATCTGGGACGCCATGGACGGAGAGGACCCGGAGACCTGGGCCGTCGAGTTCTTCCAGATGCCCAGCCAGAACTTTAAAGGAAAGAGTTTCATCACCTGCAAGGTAGTTTAATATGGAATGGTACGACATCCGCAAGCGGAGCGAGAAGCTCCGGCCGGTGTCGATAGTGATCGGAGGCCGCGGAATAGGAAAAACCTATTCCGCGCTTTCTTTTCTATTGGAGACCGGAAAGCCGTTTCTGTATCTCCGGAATACTGATAAACAGATGTCACTCTGCGCGTCAGCTTTCGGAAACCCATTTAAAAAAGTCGCCTCGGATTTGGAGCGCGACGTAACCATGAAAGCGGCCGGAGAGATCTATGTCGTGAAAGAAGCGGAGACCGTGATCGGCTACGGAGCCGCTCTAAGCACATTTGAGAACCTCCGCGGAGTGGATCTCTCAGACGTCGAATACGTCCTGTTTGATGAGTTCATAGAAAATCGGAAACTTTCTTTTAAGCAGGGATCCGCGTTCATGAATTTGTACGAGACCATAAACCGCAACAGGGAGCTGGAGGGACGGCCGCCTCTTGTGTGCATCCTGCTTTCCAACGCCCAGAGGCTGAATAATCCCATACTTGCGGACCTCGGCCTGATACCTGTCATTGAGGATATGATAAGGAACCTCGTCCGGCTCCGGATCACAAAGGAGTATTATATCGAGCTGCCTGAGAGCAGCGTCTCCGCGGCCAAATCAGAAACGGCCCTCTATAAGCTGGCCGCCGGCAGCCGCTACGCTGATGAGGCGCTCCGGAATGAGTTTGCTAATGACTCATTTTTCAACGTGGGGAAAAAACCGCTGCAGGAATTCAGGCCGGTGTGCGCTCTTGATGGGATATTTATATACCGGCACAAATCCGGGCCGGCCTATTACTGCTGCAGGAGCCGCGCGGAGGTCATGGAATACGACAGCGGCGACCATGGCGCCATATTTAACCGTTTGTATGGGATCAGGCTCCGGGCCGCGTATGCTGCCGGAAATCTCTTTTTCTCTGAATTCACAATAAAGTGCGATATTGTGGAAAAATTGAAACTGTAGTATCATATAACTGAGGAGCGCGTGAAAGCCCCGGGCAAAGTCCGGAAGGATGGGGCCGCCTTGCCAGCCTCGCGCTCCTCCCACCCGAAGAGGAGGAAATTAAAATGACAATGGAAGAACTGGCAGATATGATTGAGAAACAGAACGCGACTATTAAAGATCTGGAAGCTGAACGCGACAGCCTGAAAGAGGAAAACGAACAGCGCCGGGAGGCCCAGAAAAAGATAGAAGAAGAACTGCAGAAAACGAAGCAGCTTAACTTCACATTGTCGCGCCAGGTGGGACATGAACAGAAAACCGCGGAGGAGATCCTCTCGGAAATGTTCTAAGAAAGGAGAACAGATATGAACACAACGCAGATTTACACCCTTGTCAATGCTGTGAATACTGAGGCGTTCGGGGCCCAGGCTCTCAGCGTCCAAGATCCGGCCGGGCTGATCAGCCTGGGGACAACCGTCCTCAGCTCCTCGACCAATACGGAAGCATTCCTTAATACCCTCGTCCAGAGGATCGGCCGGACCATCATCAGTTACAGGAAGTATCAGAACAAACTAGCAGATATGGTCATGGACGACTTTGAATGGGGCGCGATCGTCCAGAAGATCCGCGTACACATGCCGGACGCGGAGGCGGACCAGAGCTATGGCCTCACAACCGGAAGCAGCGTTGACCACTACGAAGTCAACCTTCCGCAGGCCGATCAGAAACTTTTTGTGACCAGAGCGCCGTATCAGTTCCATGTCACGATCCAGAGAAAGCACCTGAAGGAGGCGTTCCTCTCTGAGTCTGCTATGGGCCGGTTTATCAGCTCCGTGATCGGACAGGTCCGCAACGCCATGGACGTCACCCTGGAAAACCTCGGCCGGATCACCCTTGCAAACATGGTCGGCGAGACCGTCACCAGGGAGATCAAGCTCGTCACCGAATACAACACCGCGACATCCAACAGCCTCACGGCAGCCTCCGCGATGTTCGACACTGATTTCCTCGCGTACGCAATGCGCCGGATCAATGAGACCATCGACGCGTTGCAGGAGATGGGAGTCAATTACAACGACGGTTCTATCGAGACATTCACTCCCCGGGAGGATCTCCGCGTGAAGCTGATTTCTCCCTTTGTCCGCGCTGCTGAGACTGTGCTGCAGTATAAGGCGTTCAACGAGGAATTTGTCCGGCCGGATTCCGGCTACCAGAAACTTGCTTTCTGGCAGGCTGCCGATTCGCCGATGGAGATCAACGTCAAGAGGATCTCTGACGGAACTGCTGAGAACGTGAAAAACCTCGTTGCGATCCTGCACGACCGCGACGCGCTCGGAATGTTCCGCGATGATGAGGAAGTTGCGACCACTCCGGTGAACGCTGCAGGTCTCTACTACAACACCTATTATCATGCGCGTCAGATCTGGTTCAACAGCCTGGATGAAAATTTCGTGTTCTTCACTCTGAACTGATGAGGTGACATCATTTCGATGACTGCAAAGTTTTATACATTCGATAAAAGGCGGAATTCGACAAAGACGCCCACTATTGCAGGCCTCGCTTCAGAGGATCTTTCAATAGTCCTGAAGTCTCCGACCTCCTATAAGAACCCTTCGCTGCACGTTACACGCGCGGCGGAGGGATTCCCCTTCAATTATATGGACTGGTCAGGCTGGCTTTATTGGATCGATGACGTCGTGAGCGTGGGAGATAATCGTTATGAGATCCGCTGCAGCATGGATGTGTTGGGGACCCTCCGGCCGTGGATCCTGCAGACGACCGCGTTTGTGCTCTATGACCAGACAGCTAATTCTGAGATACCGGATACGAGGCTCTCAACCAAAACGGTCCGTGGATTTGCGTCCAGGTATGGAGAATTTCAGAACCTGGGGAATTATTCAACCCCCGGCGATGCTTTGATAATCCTCTCAGTGATCGGAAAGCAGGGCCTCAGTTACTGGGCTGTGACTCAGGACCAGGCCTTTGCGTTAATGAACTATGTCTATTCAACATCGATCGATGAGATGTTCCCCTATATTACCGTAGAGGGAGAGGATACCGACGAGATCCTGGCGAGCTTTGGAACAGGTCTGGCAGAAGCAATCACAACATTCGCGAGGCGCTTTGCAGCCAGCGGCAGCGCTCCGCGATGTATCACCGGAGCAATGCAGATCCCTATTGCAAGTATAGGAGCGCTGCATGGTAATAGCGGTAACATATGGCTGGGACAGTTTGACACGAATATCAGAGGATTCGAGCTCGACTGGCGCAGTATCGTGGATTTTACCACCATCTCGATCCCATGGACGTTCTCCGACTGGAGGCGCCGCGCTCCGTATACTGAGCTCTATTTTTACTGTCCGTACTTCGGAATGGTCGCGCTGCCAACTGAGGATATCATTGGCGAGAGCGGTATATATATCGAGGCGACCATTGACGTCCCGACAGGCGCGGCAATATTTGAGCTGTCAACAGTTCCATCGAATCACTACATCGGCTCATATTCGGCCAACCTTGGAGGTCAGTATGCTGTCGGAGCGTCCGGGATCATGCCGACCGTCCAGGGGACCGCGATGATCGGCGCCACCATTGCCGGGGCCGCTATCATCGCCACCGGAGGGAGCGCAGGCGCTATGGCTGCCAAGATCGGAGGGGCTGCAGTGGCCGGGATCATCGGAGGCAATACTCCTGCAGTATCATGTGTATCAGGAGGCGGCGGAGGGGCTGCCATCGGTCTCAGAAAACGCTGCTATATATTCGAAGTGACACATAATACAACCGTTGCACCCTCCTCGGTGAGCGCCTCCATAGGAACCCCTGCAATGGCTCAGAAAGCTCTCAGCGGCCTCACCGGATATGTGCAGACTAAAGCAGCGAGCGTTTCCGCTCCGTTCTATGATGGGATCCTGGACGAAGTGAACGCAGCGCTGGATGGAGGTGTTTTCATTGAATGATAAGCTAATACCGTTCTCCGACCTCCTCCGGAATTTCTTTGCAGTAAAGCCGAAGGATGTCGACGGAGTCGCGAATATCAGTGCGATCTATTACCGGGAGAAGCTGCTCCGGCTGATCCTGGGCCGATTTGAGATCACAGGATGGCCGGAAGAGTGGGACCTGGATTATGCTCTGTCGCATCTGTTCCTCGATGGGTTTTTTACCATTACCGACACGGAGATCGGCGTCGTCCCCCTGCAGTGCGGAGTCCATGGGAATAATGTTTTCAATCGGCCGAATCAGGTCATCGTTGCAAATCACGTCCTCGGCTCGTTTAACAGGACCATCGGTCTCGACTGCGCCCTGGTCCGGCTTCAGTACAACTACCGCGGAATAGACGCGCTCCTGCAGCGTTACGCGACCATGCTGGCCATGTGCGACAGCTCCCAGGCCGTTAATATCCTCAATGCTAAAGTCTCGTTCGTGGCCTTCGCCGAATCCAAGGCCCAGGCGGAGACCATGAAGAAGATGTATGACGAAATAGCAATGGGGAATCCTGCAGTATTTATGAGGGGAGATCCTACATTCCGCGATCAGTTCATGTTTAACAACGTGAAACAGAATTTCGTCGGCGCGGAGATCCAGGACCTGAAAAGCCGTATCATGGACGAGTTTCTGTCAGAGATCGGAATCCGGAACACGAACACGGAGAAGCGTGAAAGGCTGGTGACCTATGAGGCGGAGAGCCGGGAAGAGGAGACCCGGTCCGGGATCGCTCACTGGATCGAGACTGTAAACCTCGGCCTCGCGGACGCTAACAGGCTTTATGATATGAATCTGCGCTTCAGGCTCCGGCAGCTTGCTCCGGATCCGGGAGAGCAGGAGGGAGGTGCTCCGGATGAACTTCCAGAATCAGGTTGATTATGGTCAGGAGTTTGGTTTTGACGTCCTCTCCGGAGTGCCGGAGATCGCGCCGCTGAACAGAGATACACTGAAAAGTCATATCATGCTGCGCTGCGGTCTCCTGATCCCTTTGTATTCTGAGCCGGAGACCATGCAGGCCGCGATTGCTCACTGGTTCAATTACATGGCGTATGACATCTCTAAGATGATCGAGCTGGCTCAGACTGAGTATTTGCCGCTTGAGAATTACCGGCGGAATGAGAATGAGACCATATGGCGCCATATCAAGGATGATGACGACACGACCATAACAGACACAGGCACGATCACGGACGACCTCGACGGAACCACGACCAACGAGGTCAGCGCGTACAATGAGAGCACCTATTCTCCGGAACGTAAGCAGACCGTAGACCAGACCAACGAGCGGACCCTGGACACAGAGAGAAGTGACAACCGTGATTATACCCGGCAGCACGATGAACGAAATTCCAGGACCGTTTACGGCAACATAGGAACCATGACCACACAGGACATGTTTAACCAGGAGCTGGATCTCCTCGCACGGTTCAATCCATATGACTGGATAGTGGACAGGATGGAGAAAGAGCTTTTTCTTGGAATATGGTAAGGAGGTGAAAAGATGGCATTTTTCGAGTTTCCGCATACACGGACATACGACAGCGATCTCGGCTGGCTGATCCGGCAGTGTAAACGCAACCTGGATGCGATCGAGGTGCTGGAAGCATGGAAGGCGTCGACCACTAAGACGATCGACGACCTGCAGCAGCTCCTCGATGATGTCGCAGCAGGAGTTTTCCCGGATGAAATCGCCGACGCGATCAAGAATTTCATCGTCAAAAACTTTTATGATATTGTCGGCGACATGATGAAAATGGTATTCTTCGGCCTGACTGACTCCGGTTATTTTGTCGCATATATCCCGGAGTCCTGGGAAGATATCGAGTTCTTTACCACTGGTTATGATTTCAGCACAGACCTCATGCCTGAGTTCGGTCATCTGGTCCTTGGATATTAAAGGAGGTATAACATGGTACGACAGTATATTGGCGCGAGATATGTGCCGAAATTTTATGAAAACAGCGACGGAACGGCGGCTTGGAGGGCTGGTGTAATTTATGAGCCGCTGACCATCGTAACATACAACGGCAACAGCTATACAAGCAAAAAGCCGGTCCCGGCTGAGATCGGCAACCCGTCGGCAAATTCGGCATACTGGGCGCCTACGGGTTTGTATAATGAACAGGTGGAGGCGCTCCGCCAGCGGGTAGAAACCCTCTCGGACAATGTTGATACTCTCCCGACAGAGATTATAACAAAAAAGCGGGCTTTTATGCTCCAGTGTGACAGCCTCGGTATTGGCATTATCTCAACCGATGTATACGGAACTGGTTGGCGAAAAGTATTCAAGGACACTTACAGCGGTATCTACGATGTATATACCACGGAAAATGTTCCGGGTTCCATCGGCGCCGGAATTACCGGATTTAACTCGACTAATAAACATATTACAAACCTGCGTTGGACGGTCGAGAACGAACTTGCTCCCGCCGGTGTGCTCAATGATATCACGGATGTTATAGTCCTGTCTGGTACTAACGATGCCGCATATGGAACCGGTTTATATGAATCAGTGGTGGAATATATCAATTACGCGAGATCGGTTTTTAAAAACAAAGACCTCCGCATTGTAATCGGCTGCACCGCTCACCGCGCCTTTGATACGCTCGAAGTCGCGAGAATCTACGAGAGCGCCTGCAGGAAATGCGGAGTCGAATTTGCTTATGATCTGTTAAACCTCTTCGCGTCGGTGAAATATAACTCTGATAATACACATTATACTCAGGCCGGATATGACTTCACAACTCCGTATGTATGCGAGTATATCATCACCGGAAAGACAGACTATTTCATCGATTCGGACATCGAAACAAACCACGGGACACCGGCTCTTACATATACCGCAAAAGGTGTGCTCTGTCGCGCGTCACAGCCTGTTTTTGAGGTCACAAATCAGTATCTCTCAACTGTACATTTTGAGGCCGTCGATTCCCATGTATTTCATACGATTCCTGTGAAAGAAGGAACACCTTTATGGCGCGTCGCAATACCCAACTCCTTCGCACATATGTACAAGTTCCCAAACGAAGAATATTTCAGAGCGACTGGCGATTTCTCAAATGCTACTAATCCGATTATTAACGGATCTATGGGACTTATCCGCTCCAATGAATTTATTCCGATCGCACAGCAGTTATTGTCTTAACCAGCGGCCCCGGAGTGATCCGGGGTCCTTTTCTATGGACGCATCCCGGCCGGAGAGGAGCGGCTCCGGAGGAGACGCGGAGGAGCCGCGAACGAAGTGAGCGGCGGAGGTGTACCGAATTTGGT
>Ga0326512_10003039_pt1 | contig 12336 bp, 7 predicted proteins | sample 1_2617_0518_D_FD_203652 | JGI IMG/M metagenome (GOLD analysis project Ga0326512, IMG submission 203652) | Bovine rumen microbial communities from UC Davis, California, United States - 1_2617_0518 | ecosystem: Host-associated > Mammals > Digestive system > Stomach > Rumen | place: USA: California... | reverse complement strand
TCAGCGGGTCGGTATCATCTACTATCGGCATCATATCCTCCATTGATGGCTGACTGGTACGTCCACGATAGTTCAAACGTATATTCTTCTGCTTATTAAAACGGTATCTGAAGTCCAATGTAGGAGTAAAGTTTGTGACACTCCTCTTTGCTATAGTGTCCAGTCCAAGATGCTGATAAGTCAGCTTCTGACTCTGAGGTTGCAACATCACACCCAGATTGAGGTTGTAGGTATTTGTTGTTCTGCGCCAAGTTAACTCCAACTCGTGGGTATAGTTGTCATACTCCGAATATCGGCTCTGGTCTTTGTCATAGAATATAGAACCCTTGTTCAGAGGCTGATACATTCCAATATAGTTATCGAACGAACGATATTCCATCATACCAGGTATGCGAGCCATAAAATCATTCGGGTCGAAAATAGGCAACGGAGTAGCGTCGTATATGACCCTACTGAAGTCATAGGTAGATCTTTCGCTGGTTCTGTTGCTGTACCTGTACATATAGCGGAATACGAGGAAGGAGAACTTTGACAATCTCTCGGTATATGACAGCGAATTCTGGAATTCCCAACTCTTCGTAGGTGTCACGTTATATCTGTTTCTGTAGTATGAAGAGTCATTTTGCAGATACAACTCCACATACTGAGTATTCAACGATTCGTTGTCACTTTTACTGGTAGAATAACGTCCCTGCCAAGTAAGGCTGTTGTTACGAGAGGAAAGTCGTCTGTTAACAGTAGCATTAACGTTGAATGAAGTGCTGGTGCCATAACTCAGAGATTTGTTTTCTCTGCGGTTTACGCGGAATTTATAGTCTGTAGCCCTCTCTATGGCATTCATCATTACACTGTCCATAGGGTCTGTAACGCCATCAAAGCTGTAAGGATCTCTGTTAAAGGTAGCATTGATACTTTTTGACCTGCCGTCGTTCTTGCTTGTGCTGAAAGATGGACGTATCTGGATAGTTGTCAATGTATCAGGCTTCCACTCCAATCGTCCACTCATATTCCAAGAATTTGAACGGCTGTAGTTCTGACTTACACTATTACCAAAGGAACCTGTCTTTGAAACAAAGTTTTCAGTTGATGTGATTGTGTTGTTGTCTGTATCATTATGATTGTATCTTGCAGAGAAGTCCACCTTCAACTTATCCTTTATCTCGTAGTTGTAGTTCATTCCGAACATCTTTGGAGCAGATAATCCCTGGCCACCGCCACCGAAGCCGCCTCTACCGCCGAAGCCTCTGTCGCCAGTATTGTTCATATTGCCGAACACCATTACTCTGCTATTATCCTTCATGTAGGCACCCATAACACGCTCAGCATACCTGCTTTTCGTACCGATTGCCAAGTCGATGTTTGACATAAATCCTTTATTCATACCTCTCTTGATGCCAAAGTCCAACACTGTCTGTTCTTCGCCATCATCAACGCCAGTCATCCTTGCAAGGTCACTCTTTTCGTCATAAGCCTTCACCCTCTCTACAATAGAAGTAGGGAGATTCTTCAGTGCTGTCTGTGTGTCACCAGTCATGAATTCCTTACCGTCCACCATTATCTTCTTTACCTCCTTACCATTGATGGTAATCTTTCCGCTATCATCAATCTGTGCACCAGGAAGACGTTTCACAAGTTCCTCTATCACAGAGCCTTCAGGTGTTCTGTAGGCAGCAGCATTATATACAAAGGTATCCTCTTTTATCACCACCTTGGCGGCAACACCATTTGCAACAACCTCCTTCAGCAATACGGCATCAGTCTCCATATTCACCTTTCCGAAAGCAAAATCGCTGTCATCGCTGATAGCGATGTCTCTCGTCATAGTCTTGTAGCCGATGACACTCATCTTGAGGATATACTTACCATTTTCCGGTGCTTTTATAGAAAAATGTCCGTCCATATCGCTGATGCTTCCTGTTACAAAAGTAGAGTCAGCCTTTAGCAATTGGATGGTTACCTGCATTATTCCCTCCTTTGACTCCTTGTCAATGAGAGTACCGGTAATGGTGCGTTCCTTAGCTTGTTTTGTTACCTGAATAGTATCCGCTTCCTGCGCCGATATAGCCATCGGACAGAGAATAAATATAAATGATAATAGTGTGATAATTTGTTTCATAACTGCTTTCTATGACGCAACTCGTCACAAGAAGTTTAAAAGAAAAAACAGCTTTTTGCAGAAGGTCCTGTATTTTTCGCAATTTTGCCGTCCTCTACAGATGCGATAAATGATATGAGTATTGATGTGACAGATAAAAACTCAGGCCTGCAGTCGTGTGACTACAGGCCTGTATTAGTAGTTTTATGTTTATTCTTACTTCTACTTCACTCCTCCGCCTAATGCGATGTAGAGTTCTATGACAGCTTCTGCGCCATCATACATATTCATAGCCTCATCAAGCTGTGCGTTAAGCAGTGTTTCCTGTGCTGTAAGAACTTCAAGATAATTTGCCTTACCATTGTCCATCAGTTCATGAGTACCTTTATATGCTTCATGCAGCACTTGTATCTGACGATTGTAGTACTCATACTTATCACGTGCAGCAAGGCAGTCAGCCATAGCCTCATTAACCTGATTACCAGCATTGACAACAGTCTGAATATACTTTTGTGCCAGGTCTTCTTCTGTGAGTTGAGCAATCTTCTTTGCTGCTGACAACTTACCTTTTGCAAAGAGGGGCTGTGTAAGGGTTCCGACAAAGTTCAAAAGGAGTTTTCCTGGATTTGTTACTAAGCCTCCTGCAGAGTTTGTCCATCCCACTGCACCATTGAGTGTGAGGCTTGGGAAGAAAGCAGCACGGGCAGCCTGAGTGTTATAGAATGCCTCTTCCATAGCATGGTTAGCAATACGGATATCAGGACGGTTCTCCAACATTGTTGCTGGCACGCCTGTCTTCAGGTATCGAGTATCGAACATACGCTTGCCAGTATCTCCCAAAGCATCTGGATGATGCATGTCATCACTACCATATCTGCTGCGACTGATGTGCTGAGGTGTTACAGCGAGCAGGCGACAGATTTCATTCTCTACAGAAAGAATCTCCCTACGGACATCAACTATCGAATTCTTTACGTTAAGATAGGATGACTCCATCTGATTTACTGATGTACTATATGCCTTACCATTCTCCCACAGAGCTCTCTGGGTATCTAATGATGCCTTCCACAGGCTGTCTGTCATAACAAGTATCTCCAGCTGACGGTCGAGAACCTGCAGCATGTAATACAGACGGGCTGTTGTAGAGATAAGGTTTGAATATACTGCCTCCTTTTGTATCTGGGCCTGTAGCAGTGCAGCCTTTGCAGCACGCTTCTTATTGGTGACACCACCAAAAATCTCTACATCCCATGACATCTGTAGAGGCAGGTTGTAAGTCTTAGACCATGAACTGCTGCCAAACTTACCAAGAGTACCTTGTGGAGCAAGATTGAATGATGGCAGATAAGCCATCTTTGCCATCTTCAGTGATGCCTCACTCTTCTCTACTGCTATGCGTGCAGAATTGAGGTCGGTATTGTTGGCCAGAACCTGCTCAATAAGATTCTGCAGCACTGGGTCTGTAAAGAACTCACGCCACGACATCTGAGCTATCGAAGTACCATCCTCTGCTGCCTTTATCTCCTGACTGATGCCAAAAACATTCGCAGGGGCTGTTGTCTTCTGCTCATATTTATCATATAGGCCGCAGCCAGTGAGCATCATACTCACTGCTGCAGCAACTAATATATTTCTGATTTTCATAATTTTCGCTTTTCGTTATTTCGTTATTACGATATTACGTCATTACGTTACTCTGTCTTTGCAGGTTCCTTGCCTTGGAATTTTTCGTGCAGACTTTGGAATACTATGAAGAATGCTGGTACGACGAACAGCAGAGCTACAGTACCCACAGACATACCACCTACTACGCCGAGGGCGAGGGCACGGTTACCATTAGCACCAGCACCACCTTCTATGATAAGAGGTATCATACCAATAATCATCGTTGCCACCGTCATCAAGATAGGACGCAGACGTTCCTTACAAGCCTCAAAGGCTGCATCTGGGATACTCAAGCCTTGAGCACGACGCTCTGAAGCAAACTCTGTAATAAGGATGGCTGTCTTTGACAACAGACCTATCAACATGATGACACCCGTCTGCAGGTAGATGTTGTTATCCATACCAGGCAGGTTGAGCAGTGAGCCGAGATATGCCATAATGAAGGCACCCATCAGACCAAATGGTACAGAAAGGAGCACTGCCATTGGGGTAAACCATGAGTTATAGAGTGAAGCAAGGATGAGGTAGATGAGGATTACACATATTATATATATAAGGACAGTAGCGTTAGAGCCTGCTGCCTCCTCAAGTTCACGAGACATAGAGCTATATTCGTAGCTATACCCCTTTGGCATCGTCTCCTTAAACACCTCTGCTATAACCTTATGGGCATCACCCTCAGTATAACCACCAGCAGGCTGTATATAGCAGGTGATACTCTGGAATAGGTTGAAGTGCTCCACACTTGCTGTACCTACGATTTCCTTAACAGAGACGAACTCTGAAATAGGAGCCATCTTGCCACCCTGTACCTTTACAAAGATATTGTTGAGGGATGAAGGATCAAGACGATATTCTGGTGAGGCACTTGACATAATACGATACACTTTACCAAACTGGTTGTAGTTACCAATGTATGCTCCACCGCAGTATGCTCCAAGAGTATTCAGCACATCAGCTGGTGATACACCTGAGCGATCACACTGTGCAGCATCTACATCAACCTGATATTTTGGGAAGCGGTCAGAATATGATGTCATCGCCATACTAATTTCCTCACGCTGGCTCAGCTTATGCAGGAAGTTCTTTGCCAACTTTGCAAATTCTGTAAGGTCGCCATCGTTAAGGTCTTCAAGTACAAGATTCACACTATTGTTAGAACCATAACCAGGCACCTGTGGCATCTGGAATGGTGTTACCTGTGCATTCTTTATCTCCTTGCAGTCATAGTACAGACGTCCGATAATCATGTCGATATAATGGTTGAAGCCTTCACGTTCACTCCAAGGTTTCAGACGTATAATCAGCGTACCATAGTTAGAGCCAGCTCCTGACATCATACCATAGCCACCAACAGAAGCAAAGCTTTCGAGCTCTGGAATCTTCTGCACCTTCTCCTCTACCCTCTTTATTATCTCACGAGTCTCATGAAGTGTTGTTCCTTCTGGAACAGCCACATCGACAAGGATAACGCCCTGGTCCTCCTGAGGCACAAGACCTGAAGGAAGATTCTTCATGAAGAAGATGAACAAAGCAGCAGCACAAGCCAACAATGTCCATGCAAGAGCAGGATGGCCGAGGAATTTCTTTACTGCATTTGAGTACTTATTATATATGGCATTATAACTTGCGTCGTAAGCCATCTTTGTGTAATATGTAATACCTTTGCCTTCCTTCTTGCCTTCAGTAACTCTCAGCATGATAGCACTCAAGGCTGGACACAATGTGAGGGCTGATATACATGACAGACCTACTGATGATGCTATGGTGACACCAAACTGTGTAAAGAAGGCGCCTGATGTTCCTGGCATAAAGCAGACAGGAATAAATACAGCCATGAATACCAAAGTACAAGACACAACGGCTACAGATACCTCATTCATAGCCTGACGTGTTGCCTCTCGGGCATCGCTGATGCCATTCTCCATCTTCGCCATTACAGCCTCTACTACCACGATGGCATCATCCACCACAGTACCGATGGCGAGCACTAACGCGAAGAGTGTCAGGATGTTGAGTGAGAAGCCTGCCAGCATAACGACAGCGAATGTACCCAACAGCGACACTATGATTGAGATAGAAGGAATGATGGTTGCCTTGAAATTCTGGAGGAAGAAGAACACTACAAGAATCACAAGGATGATAGCAATAACAAGTGTCTCTACCACACTATCGATGGCAGCATAGAGGAAGTCGTCAGAGCTCATCAGTTTCACAAACTCCAGTCCTGCTGGCATCGAAGGTTTCAGGTCTTCAAACAGTTTGTTGATGTTTGCATTCACCTCTGTAGCATTAGCACCAGGAGCCTGGAACACCATAAACATACAACCTGGCTTACCGCCAATGTTAGACTTATAGTTATAGCTCATAGCACCAATTTCGATATCTGCCACATCGCTCAGATGAAGCAAGTGACCACCATCGTTGGTACGGAGTACGATATCATTGAATTCCTCAATAGACTTCAGAGTACCCTTATACTCCATAGTATATTGGTAGCTATTCTCTGACTGGTCACCCAAAGAACCTGTAGCAGCCACAAAGCTCTGACCACCAACAGCATTAAAGACATCATTAGGCTCCAAGCCATACTGTGCCATAACGTCTGGCTTCATCCATATACGCAGGGCGTAGGTATTACCCAATGACATTACCTCACCCACACCAGCAATACGCATCAGACGTGGCTTTACGTTGATGTCGATATAGTTAGAGACGAAGTTGTCGTCATATTTGCCGTCAGCACTCTTTACAGCAACAATCTGCAAGATACTATTCTGTTTCTTTGCTACCTGCACACCAACCTTTGTAACATCTGCTGGCAACATTGATGTTGCACGCGTTACACGGTTCTGTACATTGACAGCAGCCATATCAGGATCTGTGCCACCCTTGAAATATACATTAATTTCAACTTCACCATTTGATGATGCCTTACTGGTCATGTATGTCATATCAGGCACACCATTGATGGCTGATTCGAGAGGCTGCACCACAGACTTCATGATAGTGTTAGCATCAGCACCTGTATAGCTGGTGGTAACGTTTACCGTTGGTGGCGCAATGCTCGGATATTGCTCAATTGGCAGGGTGCTCATACAGATATAGCCCACCAATGAGATAACGATAGAGATGGCACACGCCATCACATATCTATTGATAAATATGTTATTCTTCATAATTTACTTCTTCTTCTCTTCTGGGAAAAGTACGCGCTCTCCTTCCTGTACGTTGTTAGCACCCTCTGTGATAATCTTGTCACCTACGCTAAGACCTGAAAGGATGATGACATCCTTACCATTTCCTGTAGGGGCAGTTGTTACAGTAACTGACTGAGCTGTGCTGTCCTTCTTAACCTTATATACCAAGTACTGGTCTTGCAGACGCACTACTGCATTCTGTGGAACAACCATCACATTCTTCTCTGTGAAGTTGATGACGATAGTTCCCTGTATGCCAGAATACAGGTTTCCGTCAGGATTTGGGAATGTAGCCTTTGCAGCCAGAGAACCTGTAGCAGCATCTACTACACCTGTCAAACTGGTGATGCGGCCTTTGTATGGATACTCTGTACCATTCTTCATCAGGAATGTTACATCAGGAAGATTTGCCATATACCTTTCCTTGTCGAAGTTTTTATTACCTTCCTGTACCATTTCCTCAACAACATTTTCTGTTACAGAGAACTCTGCTGTCATTGTTGAGTTACCACTGAGGATGGTGAGCTCTGACATAGGGCTAACCTGGTCGCCAGTACGAACAGGAATCATACCGATGATACCTGATACAGGAGCCTTGATGGTGCAGAAGCCTAAGTTCACCTTTGCACGGTTTACTGAAGCACGAGCCTGTGTTACAGAAGCCTGTGCCTGATGGTAAGTATTAAGTGAATTGTCAAGCATATAGCGGCTCACAATCTGCTTGTCAAACAGGTTTTTGTTTGATTCATACTCCAACTTGGCACTACTCTCCTGTGCAAGAGCAGCATTCAGGTTAGCCTGAGCGGCCTCAAGTTCTAACTGCGCATTACGCTGGTCGATGATAAAGAGAGTCTGTCCCTGAGCAACTCTCTGGCCTTCAGTGACACATATCTTCATCAACTGACCGCTAATCTGCGGAATGATGGTAACATCTGTCTTACCCTTCATCTTGGCACTGAACTTAATAGGAATTTCAATGTCTGACTTTGTTACAGTCATTGTCTTGTAAGATGATGGTGTTTCCTTTGGAATATCAAGTCCACAAGAGGTAAACCCACCTACCACAGCAGCAACAGCTATGGCCATTTTCATTACGCTTTTCTTTTTCATGTTTTTTACTAGTATTATTTTCGTTTATCGCCTTTCGTTTCATTTTGTTACAACACGAATGATTGTGCAAAGGTAGTAAAAAAAAATTAAATAATCTATATAAATAAGAATTTTATGTGTCATTTTTGCAAATTCTATTACTATTTGCTAATTTTGAAACAACAAAAAAAAACTGTATATATCGATGGAATCGGCAAAAATCGAAGGGTACGCATAATGTAGCATAAGCGACAAGGCCGATTACAAAATTTACAAATTACAATGCATTATTACAGATTTTGAGCCCTAAATTTCACTGGTTCTGTTGGTGAGAATAATCTTTTTTCCTTTTTGTTTTAATTGTTTTTTACATAAAACTTGCACAAATAAAAAAAAAATCGTAATTTTGCGCCTTGGATATTTCGTACAAAAACGAAAACAAAAACAAAAACACTAATTATCGACTATAAAAGTGAGAAAATTATTTGCATTTTTAGGCATCGTCTGTTTGCTGTTCTTTAGCTGTTCCAAGAAAGAACAGGGCAAAGAGCAGATTACCGCTGGTTTTCCAGACGTAAAAGTGGACATCAAGGGTGACTCTATGGTATATGGCCTTGTCTGCGACGGCACTACGGATTCCGTTATCGTCCTGTGGCCTTTCTCCGGTGACCCTGTGATATACGACTGCATCGATGCCCATGACAGTCACCGCATCATCGGCAAGCCGTCAATAGGCGACTGGGTGGGAATAATACGCGACTCTATCGACACCACCGTTGTTGCGATGGCAATAGACCTCGATCAGCTGAAGGGTACGTGGACCTATCCCGTGATGCCTGTGATGAAAGACCTGCAACACATGAGTCCACGAATGCAGAAGCGCATGATGGCCGATATGCCTGACTCTATAAAGAACACCTTCATGGTTCCACGCGAATATGGCTTCACCCTGAAGCGTGCCCATCAGGCACAGGCAGTGGGATACGTTCGTTCAACAAGTACACTGCAATCAGACTCTCCGGTAGAATATCCGAAGGTGAAGCGCTACATACAGTGGCATATGCTGAACGGAAGACTCATCCTGGTATCGGCAGACAGGAAGCCGACAAAGGATTCCGATATAGATGCTCCGGTAGAGGTAAAGATGGACACACTCGACTTCATATACATGGATAATGACTCGCTCATAATGACCCAAAATGGAGTACGCTATGGTTTCCACCGCAAGGAAAGCGCTCTGGCTGCCAATGCGGAGGCTAATAAGGCACAGGCTAAAATAGATTCAATAAAACAACAGGAAAGATGAAAATACTTATGATTGGTGCTGGCGGCGTCGCTACTGTTGCTGCCCACAAGATTGCACAGAATTCTGATGTCTTCACCGACTTCACAATAGCAAGCCGCAGGAAAGAGAAATGTGATGCTCTGGCAAAAGTGCTTAAGGATAAATATGGCATCACCGTCAAGACAGCACAAGTGGATGCTGACGATGTAGAACAGCTGAAGGAGCTGTTTAACACCTATCAGCCAGAGCTGTGTCTCAACCTGGCCCTGCCTTATCAGGACCTCACTATTATGGATGCCTGCCTGGCTTGTGGTGTAAACTATATGGACACAGCAAACTATGAGCCACGCGACGAGGCACACTTCGAGTATTCTTGGCAATGGGCTTATATGGACCGTTTCAAGGAGGCTGGCCTCACAGCAATCCTCGGTTGCGGCTTCGACCCAGGTGTGAGCGGAGTATATACGGCGTATGCTGCAAAGCATCACTTTGACGAGATACACTATCTTGACATCGTAGATTGTAATGCCGGCAACCACCATAAGGCTTTTGCCACAAACTTCAACCCTGAAATAAACATCCGCGAGATAACCCAGAAGGGTCTGTACTACAAAGACGGCCAATGGCTTGAGACAGAACCGCTGGAGGTTCACAAGGCCCTCACCTACCCTAACATCGGCCCGAGAGAGTCATATCTGATGCACCACGAAGAGTTGGAGAGTCTCGTAAAGAACTATCCTACCATCAAGCAGGCACGTTTCTGGATGACCTTCGGACAGCAGTACCTGACATATCTTGACGTAATACAGAACATCGGAATGTCAAGAATCGACGATGTTACATACGAGGCACCACTTGCAGACGGTTCCGGCAAAACAGTTAAGGTGAATATCGTTCCGCTGCAGTTCCTCAAGGCGGTGCTTCCTAATCCGCAGGACTTGGGCGAGAACTACGAAGGCGAGACAAGTATCGGTTGCCGCATCCGTGGCATCAAGGACGGCAAGGAGCAGACCTACTATGTCTATAACAACTGCAGCCATCAGGCAGCCTTCCAGGAGACAGGCATGCAGGGTGTTAGCTACACCACCGGCGTACCGGCAATGATTGGTGCTATGATGTTTGCAAAGGGTCTGTGGAAGAAGCCCGGCGTATGGAACGTAGAAGACTTTGACCCGGATCCATTCATGGAACAGCTCAACAAACAGGGCCTCCCTTGGCACGAAGTGTTCAACGAAGACTTGGAGCTGTAGGGCCCTCCCCCGGCCCCTCCCAGTTAGGAGGGGAGTGGTAAAGTTTAAAATTTAGAGGTGAGAGAATAATTTTCAATTTTCAATTATCAATTTTCAATTATAAAAAATGGCAGACGAAAACAAACTTAAGGCCCTCGCCGCTGCGATGGCGAAAATAGAGAAAGACTTCGGTAAGGGTGCTATCATGAAGCTCGGTGACGAGAAGATAGAGAATGTTGATGTGATACCATCTGGTTCTCTCGGACTCGACATCGCCCTCGGAGTAGGTGGTTATCCACGAGGACGTATCATTGAGATTTACGGTCCTGAGTCATCAGGTAAGACAACGCTCGCCCTCCATGCGATGGCAGAGGTACAGAAGACTGGCGGCATTGCTGCTTTCATAGATGCTGAGCATGCTTTCGACCGTTTCTATGCTGCAAATCTTGGTGTAGATGTCGATAACCTCTTCATCTCACAGCCCGACAACGGAGAGCAGGCTCTGCAGATTGCCGACCAGCTCATCTCTTCTGCTGCCGTTGACATCATCGTCATCGACTCTGTTGCTGCTCTTACGCCAAAGGCAGAGATAGAGGGTGAGATGGGTGACAACAAGGTAGGTCTGCAGGCACGTCTGATGTCACAGGCTCTGCGAAAGATGACTTCTACCATAGCAAAGACAAACACCACCTGTATCTTCATCAACCAGTTGCGTGAGAAGATTGGTGTGATGTTCGGCAATCCTGAGACAACAACGGGTGGTAACGCCCTGAAGTTCTACGCTTCTGTCCGTATCGACGTCAGAAAGGCTAACGCAATAAAGAGTGGCGACGAGGTAATCGGTAACCTCACAAAGGTGAAGATTGTGAAGAACAAGGTAGCACCTCCATTCCGCAAGTGTGAATTCGACATTCTGTATGGCAGTGGTGTCAGCAAAGTGGGCGAAATTCTCGACCTGTCAGTAAAGAAAGGCATCGTAAAGAAAACCGGCTCATGGTTCTCTTATGGTCAGTCAAAACTGGCCCAGGGTCGCGAGGCTTGTATCAGACTGCTGAAAGACAATGTAGAGCTTTGCGACGAATTAGAAGCAAAGATAAAGGTAACGCCAGATCTTCCTCCAACGAAAGAAGCTAAAGACAAAGGAGAAGAAGCGCAAGAGAATTAAGAATTAAGAATTAAGAATTAAGAGTTAAGAGTTAAGAAAATTACTTTTAACTCTTTACTTTCCACTCTCAACTTACCACTGTCTCTCAACTCTCAACTCTAAACTCTAAACTCTAAACTTTAAACTTTAGACTCCAATGTCTCCCCTCGTAGATAGGTTCATAAAATACACCACGTTTGACACGCAGTCAGACGAGAATGCACAGACGACACCCAGCACTGCGAAGCAACTTGTCTTTGCACGCTATCTTCGCGACGAGATGATAGCAGAGGGACTGAGTGATGTAGTGCTCGATGATATGGGGTATTTGTATGCTACCCTACCAGCGAATACAGAAACGGAAGGAGTGCCCGTGATAGGCTTTATTGCCCACTACGACACTTCTCCCGATTGCTCTGGAGCAGGCATAAAGGCATACATCACACACGACGACGAGACAGGCGAAGATATTATCAGAGCAAATGCAGACGGCGGCGCGCATCAGACCCTTCTCGGTGCTGACGACAAAGCCGGCATAGCGGAGATAATGCAGGCAATGTGTTATCTGCGTGACCATCCGGAGATACCTCATGGTACAATACGCATCGGTTTCAATCCAGACGAGGAAA
>Ga0326512_10003037_pt1 | contig 12353 bp, 6 predicted proteins | sample 1_2617_0518_D_FD_203652 | JGI IMG/M metagenome (GOLD analysis project Ga0326512, IMG submission 203652) | Bovine rumen microbial communities from UC Davis, California, United States - 1_2617_0518 | ecosystem: Host-associated > Mammals > Digestive system > Stomach > Rumen | place: USA: California... | reverse complement strand
CCGCGGAAAGCGGTGAGCTCTGCTACCTGCTGAACGGCGACCAGTCCGTTATCTCTTGGTATCAGAAGATAGATACCGATGCCACACCCGTACCTTATTATATTGATGGCGGTAGGGTCTTTGCCAATGGTGAATTAAGCTGCGACGGAACACCCTTAGGCAGTGTTTCATATAGCAACACAGATGGAGGTAGCCTTCCTCCCCACGAGTTCGAAGACGGATTCTGTATCAACTGCGACGCTCCTCAGTTGGATTATGCTGAAGTTGTTGACGGTTTCCACTGCATAGATACCGACTCTAAGCTATACTGGCTCTCCCGTATGGTGAACGAAAAGAATTACGGCAATTGGGACGTCCGTCTTACTGCTGATATCGACATGGACATGTATTCCGACTTGTTCATGCCTATTGGAAGCAACGGAGCCCGTTATTCCGGTCACTTCGATGGTCAAGGCCACAAAATCAGCAATCTACACATCAAAGGCGGCAACTACACAGGATTTATTGGACAGCCTGGTAACGGTGCAATTATTGAGAACCTGCTGCTCGACGAGACCTGCTCTATCAATGCTACAGGCGAATGCGCTGCCCTCGTGGGCGGAACCAACCAAATGAGCGGTTCTGTAACACTCCGCAACCTGGGTAACATGGGTAATGTTTACGCTTCAAGCAAGCAGGCTGCCGGCATCTTTGGCGGCAACTCAGGTAGTAAGACTAAACTTACCATAGAAAACTGTTTCTCATCGGGTATAATAGAAGGTTCTACCGAATGTGCAGCTCTTGTTGGATGGGCTGGCAGCAACAGTCCTGTGATTTCCAATTGTTGGTCTTGTGCTGATGTGGCAGGTAGCGACCGTGCCGATATGTGGCTTGTTCGCCATGGTAGTGGTGTCTTTAAAAACATCTATGCCACACAAGGTGAACAAGGTATTATTATTGAGGATTCTGAGATAATAGAATCTGGAGAGCTCTGCTACAAACTGAATGGTGACCAGAGCACATTCTTCTGGTTCCAGAACTTGGACAATGATGAAGAAGTGGACCCAACTCCCATTCCATTCTCTTACGGACATGCCATTGTCTTCCCCAAGGGAAAGATGCTCTGCGACGGTACAGTAGATCCATCTTCTGTCACCTACTCTAATAGCAAGGATGCAGTCATCCCCGACCACGAGTTCGACCATGGCTTCTGCATCGTCTGCGGCCAGGAGGATATGAATTATGACGGTTTTGTCAAGGGTATCAGGAATCCCGATTTCAACGTGGACAACTACGGTTGGGAGGGCACAGCCCTGAACGTGACAGAAGGTCTGGCCGCACATACCGACAAGACCTTTGATACCTGGCAGCGTCTGACTGAATTGCAACCCGGTGTCTATCGCCTTCGCGTACAGGGTTACAGCCGTTCGGCAGCACTCAGCAATGAGGAAGTGTACGGTGAGCCTGCCAACTTCCAGGACCTGCTGCGCAACTCATACGTCTATGCCGAGAGCAACGGGCTGCGTACCGCCGTCCGCCTGAAGGACATCACGGCCGAAGCCATGGAATACAGGCTGAATGACGGATTGGGCGAAACGCAATTGGCGGATGACACTTACGTACCGTCTGCCCCCACAGGCACAGCCAAGTACTTCAGCAAGGGAAAGTACTGGAACTTCCTGTACCTGGCTGTTACCTCAGATACGCTGACCATCGGTTTCAGCAACCGGATTCAGAACAGCAACTGCTACACGGTCATTGACCGCATACGCCTGGAATACATTGGCGATGACGCAGAGGCTTACAGCCTCATCGCCCGCCAGATTGCCGGGGATGCGCAGGATATTCAGAGCCTGGAAAGCCAGAACAGCCTCATAGAGGAATATGAGACGGTTACCGACCGCCCCGAGAGCCTGACAGACAGAAAAGAGATTCTGGAGGCTGCCGACAAGGCTGCCCGCCTGCCGGATATGATTAAGCTATGTGTACCGGCCTACCAGGCATACAATGACGCCGTAGCCGAGATCAATGCCTACTGGGAGCAGAACAATGACAAACTGCAGGGCGACGAGGCCGACAACCTGGAGGCTTACCTGACAGAGGAGAACGGACCGTCAGAGCAGTTCCCCAACGGAACCTGGCTCTATATCCGGGAGAACCGGCAACTGGGTATTCAGGAACTGCAGAACGAGATGCAGTTTGCCCGCATGCTGCTGGCCAAGGCGGTAACAGCCAATCCCACCGAGGGAATGGATGTAACCTCCGTACTTGTCAATCCCAACTTCAGCGAAGGCGAATGGAAGGGATGGACCGTCAGCCTGGATGACAGCAGCAACGGCAACATTATTGACAACTCCGGCTTCACCGATATTGTTCCCGTAGCAGCCGGCTATAACTCCACCTTCGTGGTAGAGCAGCAGGTAACGGGCATCCCCAATGGTATCTATGAGCTGAGAGCCAATGCCTATCACCGTCCCGGTGCAGGCCACGAAGGACTGTATGACGGTACGGATGCCATTCCGGCCAAGTTATTCCTGAATGACTTCAATACACCCGTCATGAGTGTATATGCCGATCCGTTAGAGACAGAGAATGCCATCAACGGCGTGAACTGCCGATATGACAGCAGCAACGATCCCAATGCACCGCACAACGGCGAGCAGACAGGTTCTGTGGATATCCTGCTGGATGGGATAGGCTACATCCCCGACAATACCTTTACAGCCAGCTTTGCATTCAACGGCAACCGTTACAGACAGAGTGCCTATGCGGTGGTTACAGACGGGACACTGCGATTAGGTATCCGCAACGATGCCAAGCCCTGGCGCAACAAGAACCATACCGTATGGGGCAGATTCCAGCTTATCTATCAGGGTGAGAGCCAGCAGGCTGTCAATGATATGATGGAGCAGTATGAGACCCGCCTGGACCTGCTGGAGATTCAGCGGAGCGACCAGGAACGGTTCTTCAGCCAGGAGCACATTGATAACATTCGTAAGTACATAGGTCAGATCCGTACCGGCAGCGATACAGCCAAGAAACTGGAGTACATAGGTCTGATCAGCGATGAGTTCAACGCCATAGAAACCAGCATTGAGCTGTACAGGCAACTGGCTGACCTGAGTCAGTTTGCCATAGATATGTCAGACGGACTGGGCTCAGGCGATCTGGCCGACTATCTGAACAACCTGTACAACGAGCTCTCCTCCGCCATTGTGGAAGGCAGCCTTACAGACACACAGGTAACAGAGAGGGTTGAGGAGCTGATGAAGGATCCACGCTTCGGTAATGTCATCTATGTGCAGGGCGACCTCTATGATGAGGACGCTGAGAACGGCGAATGGGATTACAATCGTATGTGTGCCCTGTACCCCCTGTACCCGAACAGTGAGGGCAAGTGGACAGGAACTGTTACCCTGCAGGACCGTAGCCGACGGATACAGGGTTACCAGCGCTCAGGCTTCTACTTCCGCCGTGTCAATACCGTTTACAAGTGTGACGACGCCAACCGCAACTTTGTGACACCTGCCCGCCATACCTTCGGTATTCAGGAGGGCGGTACGGACCTGCAGGCACTGAACGGCACATATTATATTGTACTGGATCTGGAGAACGGCACGGTTGACTGCCAGTTGCAGGATGAGTACAACTGGGACAATCAGGTATATGTAACCGGTACGCTGACCAACCGGAGCGGAGCCACCGACCGATGGAAGAATACCGAGCAGTGGCCCCTGCAGCACGTAGGCAACGGTAGGTACGTGGGAACCGTGGATATGGTACAGGACAATGCCAACCCGTTCTGCTCGTTCGGCATCATGGCATGCCGCAGTACCGAGGATATGGTAAACTACAGCACCACCGCCCGCAGCAGCTGGACGGAGGCCCGTTACGGAAGCAGCGAGCAGTACCTGCAGATTGAGAGCGGACAGAAGGTGGACAGCCTGGTTCGCGGCCTGGACCGTACCTGGCGTATCTCGCCTGCCGGCAAGTATCTTATAGAATTTGACATGAACAACGCCACCATGAGGGCCACCCTGCTGCAGACCAAGGGCCGCGGTACAGAGGCCGACCCCTACCAGATAGCCACAACCGCCGACCTTCAGAGTATGCAGGACCGTCTGGTAAACGGACAGATTACCTACTTCAAGCTTATGAATGACATCAGCATGAGGGGTAAGGGCTGGTGGCCGCTGAATGCCAATTTCTTCGGCAACAGTTTCTCAGAGGGTTATGGAAAACACGTCAGCCTGGATGGCAACGGCCATATCATCAAGAATCTGACCATTGCCGCAAATGCTGAAAATACGGACGAGACCGGCTTCTTCGGTACCTTGGCAGGCAGCGTTCAGAATCTGGGTCTCTGGAACATCACCGTACAGGGTGGCAGCACCTCTTCCGTAGGCGGTTTGGCAGGACGCACAGGCGATGCTGAAGACGAGAATGCTTCCGCAACCATCAATGGTGTATATGTTAGCGGTACGATTGATGCTGAGGATGGTACTGCCGGAGCCCTTATTGGTACAATCATGAGCAACACCACCATCAACAACAGCTACACATGTGCTGCCGTTCAGGGCAATGGTACAATTGGTGACATGATTGGTGTTGTCGAGGGTCAGTACGATTTCCAGAGAGGTTATTCTGCAGGAAAGGCTAACGGCAGCCAGGCAAACAGTCTGATTGGCGGCGGTAACATCCTGAAGATAAGCTACCCCTTCTACAACGGCTCTAACCAGCAGGAAATCTGCTCAACCGTTAGCAAATGGGAAGGTTGGAACAGCAATGGCACCATCGGTAACGGATGGCCCATTCTGAACTGGCAGGCAGAGCGTGGCGACTACACCACCTTCTGCGGCTATGTGAATGATGAGGAGGACTATATTTTGATTCCAAAATCAGAATCCGGAACTCAAAATGGGGAGGGAGCTGTTTATGACCTTTCCGGAAGAAAGACAGGCTCTTCACTCAAGAAAGGAATATACATTAAGGATGGCAAGAAGATAGCAGTTAAGTAAAGGAAATCCCCCAGCCGTTTCATCAGGCTGGGGGATTCTTTTTTCCTATTCTTATCTTATCACCTTCTTTCCATTCACGATGTAAATACCCTTCTTAAGGTGACAGTTGACAGGTGACAGTTGAGAGTTGATCTTTCTTCCGATAAGGTCGTAAGCTCCTTCCCAATTTTGAATCTTGAATCTTGAATTTTGAATTAAGATAAAGTCTTCCGTCTCACTCTCATCAATGCCGAAGTAGGCATCCATCTGGCGGAAACGGTCGGCATACCACTCCTCAAGGCAGGAAATCTCACGGCCGAGGTCCGTCACATACTTGGGGCGATACTTCTGAGCATCGAAATAGTCTGTCATGCGCTGCCAGGCTCCGCTGCCCAGGAAGAGGTCACGGTAACGTTCTAACTTGGAGAAGACCGAGGCAGGCGAGAAAGCGCCCTTACGGCCCTCTGTCCAACGCTGCTTCAGGATAGCCTGATACTCCGCGTCACCCTGTAGGAAAGGAAAAGGATAAGGTCCGTTATTAACTGCGTCAGCCACCTTCCAGTCATTGTAGCTGCCGTCATAAAAGGCTCCCTCATAATGTCCGCCGAAGCTGGTATCCAAATCCCAGGGGGTGACAACGAACTTACGGCGGTCAGCCTCGTCCTGGCTGACATCATTTATATCCTTGGTAATATTACGGATGCTGAGGTAACGGTTCTTGTTGCCCCAGTTATCAGCAATACAGAGAGCCATGATAAGTATCTGGTAGTCGGCCAGGTTCTGAAGGTAGAAGTACCTCTTGGCATAGTCACTACTGGCACCTTTCAGGATGGCATCTTGCAAGGGAGCCCATGCCTGCAGGCCGCCGCACTCCTCGGGGTATGTCAGTTCCCACGCATTATGCCATTCTATCACGCAGGCCGATGAGTCCGCATTATATCCGGGCTCATTCTGATTAGCTATATCATTGGTACCGCTCTTGTAGAGGACACCGCGGACAACGGCACTGCCGTCCCCCTTCTCCTGCACCTTCTTCAAGTCCAGAAGCTTGCGGTTGATGCGATCCATCAGATGATAGATGCCGTAGTACTGATCATTGATATACAACTCTACAAAACGGCCTTCCGTACCGTTCCGTCCCCCGAACTGAGTGGCATAGGGCAGACGTGAAAATTCGTTCCAGATGTCAAAGGATACCCGGTTACGCATACAAATGCGGTCTATGGCCATGGCATCCAGAATCCACGATGAACAGGAACGTATGCCCAGAAGCGCTGAATCAGCCTCCTCGGAATAATCCGGGGTACGCAACTTCATATTTAGAGAGGGCTTACACTTATACTGACTGGCTGTAGCACCACGCATCTTAAATTTGGCGGGTAACTCAACCACGGCTCCATCTGTATCTGCAAGTACCATAGAGCCGTTTACATAATCCATTCCTGGCGTTATCTCCCCTTCAAAAGAGACTTTTAGGACGGGAAGTTTGTGTGTATCAGCGCTGCAAGAAAAAGGATTTAATAATAATAAAAATAGGAAACAAAGGATTAAATGCATTATTTTAAATCATTAAAAAATATATCGTCACAGCAGGGATGGCCAGCAGGCTACTGTCGAACCGGTCTAGAAGCCCCCCGTGCCCAGGCAAGATGTGGCTACTGTCCTTGATACCCAACTGACGCTTTAGGTGACTCTCAACCAAATCGCCATAGGTACCGCTAACTACTACTACGGCTGCAAAGCCCAACCACTGCAGCAGGCTAAGCGTTCCAGGCTGAACATACCAAATGCAAATAGAAGCTAAGAGGGTAAAGACACAGCCACCTGTACTACCAACCCATGTTTTCTTGGGCGATACGCTGGGGAAAAGCTTCCAAGGGAAGATTCCGTGCAGGGTAAGACCCGAGAGATAGGCAAACGTATCGTTCACCCATAGGAAAATAAAGAGAGCCAGCGGATATATCCACGTATAGGCCATCTTACCAGCTTCCTGGTCGGTATTGATACTGAGCAAGGGAAGCAGGGCAAAGGGTAAGGCCACATATAGCTGCGAGGCGAGGGAGAGACTCCAGTTACGAAGCGAGTCCTGACTTCCCCTATACAATTCGCTTACCATTATATACAATAGGAGGAAAGCCCAAAGACCCATCATACGGACAGCTGTGTCGCTGCCAATGCAGAACAACCAAACGGCGGCCACCAGGATGAAGCCGGCCAGCGAATTGACGGCACGGGGCAGACTGGCTCCGGCATGAGCGTTCATCACCGTTCCGAACTCATAAATGGTGGCAGCGGCTACAATGCCGAAGAAGAAGAAGGCCGACACCGGACCGTATATGGTACATCCGGCCAGCAACGTCACATATATGAACCCTGTTAATGCACGGGTGATTAGATTCTTCATTGAAAGATGTACATTGAGGATTGAACATTAAGAGTTCCCCTCGCCCACAGAGTTCCCCTCGCCCACGGGAGAGGGGTTAGGGGTGAGGCCGGGGTTAGGGGTGAGGCCGGGGTTAGGGGTGAGGCTTTTTTCTTCTTCGCTCAGCAGCTCCTCAGTTCTGCTGCTCCAGGGGCGGGGACCGAAGATACGCTCCACATCCTCGGCAAAGATTACCTCACGCTCTACCAGCAGCTGAGCCAACTGAGCATGTCCCTCGGTATGCTGGCTCAGGATATCCTTGGCACGCTGGTACTGCCGGGCAATCATCTTCTGCGTCTCCTGATCTATAAGCTGAGCCGTAGCCTCACTGTAGGGACGCTGGAAGTTGTACTCCTGATTGTTATAATAGCACACATTAGGCATCTCGTCAGCCATTCCCATATAGGCTATCATGCTGTAAGCCTGCTTGGTCACACGCTCCAGGTCATTCATGGCGCCGCTGCTGATATGTCCGGTAAAGAGTTCCTCGGCAGCACGTCCGCCCAAGGTGGCGCACATCTCGTCCAGCATCTGCTCGCGGGTCGTTATCTGCCGCTCCTCGGGCAGATACCAGGCAGCGCCCAATGCACGGCCACGGGGAACAATGGTTACCTTGACAAGGGGGTTGGCATACTGCAGCAGCCAGCTGATGGTGGCATGACCGGCCTCATGCAGGGCAATGGTACGCTTCTCCTCGGCAGTCATAACCTTGGTCTTCTTCTCCAGACCGCCGATAATACGGTCCACGGCAGCCAGGAAATCTTCCTTGCCCACCGTCTTCTTACTGTTGCGGGCAGCTATCAGGGCAGCCTCGTTGCATACATTGGCAATATCAGCGCCGCTGAAGCCGGGAGTCTGGCGGGCCAGGAAGTCAATATCCAGGCTGTCATCGGTCTTCACAGGACGCAAGTGTACCTGGAAGATTTCCTTACGCTCGTTCACATCGGGCAGATCCACATGTATCTGACGGTCGAAACGTCCTGCACGCAGCAACGCCTTGTCCAGGATATCGGCACGGTTGGTAGCGGCCAGGATGATAACACCGCTGTTGGTACCGAAACCGTCCATCTCGGTCAGCAACTGGTTCAGCGTACTCTCGCGCTCATCGTTGGCACCCATCTGCAGGCCCCTGCTACGGGCACGGCCCACAGCATCTATCTCGTCAATGAAGATAATACAGGGAGCCTTCTCCTTAGCCTGACGGAAAAGGTCACGCACACGGCTGGCACCTACACCCACAAACATCTCCACAAAGTCACTTCCCGACATGGAGAAGAACGGCACATCGGCCTCACCGGCCACCGCCTTGGCCAACAGCGTCTTACCTGTTCCCGGAGGACCTACCAACAGGGCGCCCTTGGGTATCTTACCACCCAGTTCGGTATATTTATCGGGATTCTTCAGGAACTCCACAATCTCCTGTACCTCCTGCTTGGCACCGGCCTGACCGGCCACATCCTTGAAGGTAACCTTGGCAGCCTCCTCCTTGTCCACCAGTTGGGCACGGCTCCGGCCCACATTGAATATTCCCATGGGGCCGCCGCTTGAACCGCTGCCGCCACCGCCCATACGGCGCATGATAAAAATCCAGAAGACCGCGATAAGAATCAGGGGGCCGAAGCTCCACAGGAAGTTGGAGATAGCATCGCTGCCGTTCTCGTATTTCACGTCACCGCTGAAGTGGCCCTCCTCGTGCTCCTGATCCATGAAGTCCTCCAGCTTATCAGCAGAGGGGAACTGGGACTGCACCACACTCACAGCACCAGGCTTGATATTGGTAGTGGGGAAAACGTCGCGCAGGTGGGCCGGCTGCACATACATCACCAGCGTACCCTCCTTCTTGTTTACCACTACCTTCTGGGCATAACCCTTCCTGACGTAGTCCTTGAACTGACTGTAGGTCACTTCCTTGGAACCGCCGTCCAGCAGGGAACCGCTTCCCCCGTTCAGGATGAGGAAGCCAAGCACAACGGCAATAATCAGATACAGCCAGGTAAGGCTGAACTGCGGATATTTGGGTTTCTTCTGTTTGCTCATAAAAATACATTATTATATTAGTCCAGATCAGGCACCCGGGTCAGTTCCGCATCAGCCCAGAGGTGCTCTATATCATAGAAGGCACGCTCCTCGGGCAGCAGGATATGCACAATAACATCGGCATAGTCCATAGCCACCCACTGCGAGTAATGCAGTCCGTCCACCGCCAGCGGCTTCTGATGTGCCAGCTCCAGCGCCTTGTCGCCTACGCTTCGGGCCAGCGCCTGTATCTGTGAGGGTGAACCGCCCGTGGCAATGACAAAGTATCCGCAGATGGTGTCAGGAATCTTCGTAAGGTCCACCACAACAATATTCTTACCTTTTTTTTCTTGCAAACCCAGGACTATCGCGTCAACCAGGTTATTCTTCTCTTTTTCCAATTTATCCATTATTTTATTTGGATGCAAAGGTACAGAGAGTTAGGGGATAATGCAAATTTTTTATATTTTTTTGGCAGAAAGTTTTGTCAGTTCGGAAAAAGTATATACCTTTGCAGCGCAAAACGGTTACAACCCGTTATTCATTGGGCTATGGTGTAATGGTAACACTGCAGATTCTGGTCCTGCCTTTCCTGGTTCGAGTCCGGGTAGCCCAACAGAACAGAGCTTCACAAATTGTGAGGCTCTTTTTTTGTCGTATCCCAGCCCCTGTCCCATCAACCTGAACTACAAATAAGGCATAAAGTACTCAACGGGAAATACAAATAAGCCTGTAACCTACCAACAAAAAGCGCGAATACGTGATATAAAACAATTCTTTACCCGTAAGAAAACATGCCGGAACGCAGGGGGTGATTCTTTTAACTGAAAGCCTCCACTTCAGCAGAATAATGACCATAGACGTACTCTACCACCATGCGACCATACTTGCCCTGGGCAGGAAGAAGGGTAGAGATGTACCCCATTGTCATACGCCAGTTAATCTCAATGCAAGGACAGATACCATCCTGGCACAACATCATGTCAACACCTACGGGACCACGATAGCGGAACTGCTGCAGATACTGTTCCCACCAATGGCGTATATCCACCAGCATCTGCGGATCGGTATATTGCATAAGCCATTGCAGCTTCTCGCCCTCGGGAGCTACCCAGTTGCCCAGATAGGCGCCACCCTCGTTGGTATAGAACAGGCTGAGGCCGCGGTATTCTACCCCACCCTGTCCGTCGCACCAGAACTCGAGGGCAAAATCCGCCACCTTCCGCAACATACGCTCCACTACCACAGAACCCTGGGCCCGGAGGGTATTCCTGATCCACCCTTGCGCATTGGGACTGCCGCACAGCATCAACCCCCTTCCGCTACTGCTCCAGGGAGCCTTCAACAGGAAGGATTCTCCGTCCTGCGCCGCGTCAAGAAGTTGTTTTATCTCAGCCTCTGTCTTGCAAAGACGGGATTCTCCCGCCAGCGCATCGCCTATCAGACCGTCGCGCCTACAGGCTGCCAACGCCTCCACAGCCGTCTGTCGGTGCGAGAGCCAGCGCAGCCGTTCCATCTCCTCGTCAGAAGGCAGGAACTCATCAGTCACCCCAGCCTGTCGCAACTGGTGTATAAGGGCAGGGCTCCAGCCCCAGGGACATATCTCATCCCCCTGCTTCAGCTGCAGTCTGTCCTTTCCGTTCCATACAATATCATCCTCTGCGGCCCACCAGTTGGGGAGCCAGTAGAGCTCGTCACGCATCTGCCGGATGATGGCAGGCGGGGTGTAGCCGGGATTGCCGTCGGCAAGCGCCATATCGTTCTCGGGATTGAAAATATATACTTTCATGTTGCAAAGTTACACATTTTATTACATCTATTATTTTGCGGAGCGGAAAAAAAGTCCTACTTTTGCGCTTATGATGAAGATTGATTGTTTTATTCCCTGGCAGAGCGACGGGCAAGTTGCCGCCACCCTGCAACAGTTAAAGGCTGACGAGCAAGTTAAGGACATCCACTTTCTGCGCGAGGACGGTCCCGGCAATATTGACACCCTGCGGTGGATAGCAGAGAAGGCTACCGCCCCCTACCTGTTGCTGTACACCAAGTACGACACCCTGCAGTTGGGCTATTACGCCCTGACCCGTATGCTGACCATTGCAGAGGACAGCGGGGCGCTGATGCTGTATGCCGACCATTACATAGCACTCCCCCAAGGAAAGAGCAGGGAGGAGGCTTTAATTGACTGTCAGCTGGGTTCGGTGCGTGACGACTTCCAGATGGGCTCTCTGCTGCTGATCCGCACATCTGCCCTGAAGGATTATGTGGCCCAGGCCCAAGGGGTAAATTATAAGTTTGCCGCCCTGTACGACTTCCGTCTGTTTGTCAGTCGCAGGATGCTGCCTGTTCATATAGACGAGTTCCTGTATACAGAAGTGGAGCAAGACACCCGTCTGAGCGGACAGAAGCAGTTCGACTATGTGGATCCCCGCAACCGCGACCGTCAGATAGAGATGGAACAGGCTTGTACCGCCCATCTTAAAGCCATTGGCGCTTATCTGGCCCCAGAGACCTTCCAGGATATAGATTTCTCGGAAGGTGAGTTTGCCGTAGAGGCATCCGTCATTATCCCCGTCCGCAACCGCGAGCGTACCATAGAGGATGCCATACGCTCAGCACTTGAGCAGGAGACTTCTTTCTCCTTCAACGTCATCGTCATTGATAACCACTCCACCGATGGCACAACAGAAAAGATAAATAGAATAGTCCAGAGTGTAACAGAAAGCCTCCCCTCGGGGAGGTTTGGTGGGGGTCTTATACACATCATCCCCGAGCGCACCGACTTAGGCATCGGAGGCTGCTGGAACACGGCTGTTCATCACCCCGAGGTGGGACGCTTTGTGGTACAGTTGGACAGCGATGACCTGTACAGCTCGCCGCAGACGCTACAGCAGATGGTGGATGCGTTCCGTGAGCAACAGGCCGCCATGGTCATCGGT
>Ga0326512_10003034_pt1 | contig 12361 bp, 12 predicted proteins | sample 1_2617_0518_D_FD_203652 | JGI IMG/M metagenome (GOLD analysis project Ga0326512, IMG submission 203652) | Bovine rumen microbial communities from UC Davis, California, United States - 1_2617_0518 | ecosystem: Host-associated > Mammals > Digestive system > Stomach > Rumen | place: USA... | reverse complement strand
ATGGCGCAAGAGGACTTCAAGCACATCAAGTTCCACTTCACTTCAGAGTTTTGATAAGTATAATAAGGTAATAAAGGAAGTTCACACGGACTTCCTTTTTTTGTTTGTCTCACGATTTTAGACAAAACAAGAGGGGCGAAAAGTACTTGAATTAGGATTTTTTCCGTACTTTTGCAAATTTAGAATCCCTTGATAAGGGATGGCTCTAATGCAGGGATAAATAAAAAAAAGAAAAATTTTTTGCTCATAATGAACGTCGTTTGCTAAATTTTTCTTATATTTGCAGCGTGGCAGATTATTTGTCGCAGACATGACATAAGAAGCGTTTCGCTTTTTCCAAGCTTATTTTAACTAAAACCTAAATAGATATGGCAATAATTGATCATGCAAATTTTGATTTTGGAGGGCAAAAGATTTTTGCTTATGAGTATCCTGAACGAAATTTGTCTTCAGCGACACAACTGAATGTAAGACCTGGACAAGAGGCCTTACTTGTATTAGGAGGAAGAATTGAAATGAAATTCCCTCCAAACGGCCCTAGACCTTATACATTAGATTCAGCGAATTTGCCTATTGTTAGAAAATTATTTGGCTTACCATTTGGTGGCAGCAATCCTGTTATGGCAGCGGTATGGTTTATTAATAAGGCTGATTTGGTTAACATGGAAATTGTGACAGACACTTTCTTGTTAAAGGATCCTAGTAAGCCACAAGGTTTTCCTGCCATTGCAATCGCTAATATCGGAATTAAGGTTGAAGAGGGTGAACCGTTCTTTTTAAAACTTGTGAATGGGAATCCGTGTTTCAGCGAATCAGATATGATAAAAGCTATTCAAGGTAGAGTTACTCGGGTTATTTCTGAAAAGATATCACAATTAGTAGACCAACTTGGCATAACTATTGCAGAAATCAATTCACGCTTAAGCATGATTTCCCAGCAATCACAAGATGTATGCTTACAACTTATTCAAGATTGGGGACTGCAATTTGTTGATTTCAACGTACGAGTTACTCAAGATACCAGTAAAGAAGGACTAATGATGGCCAGCGGCTTTGGTACCGATAGAGAGTCGTTTGAGCGTCAGCGTATTCTTGATATTCAGGAAAAAGCTATCAATAATTTATCTGGTGGTGGCAATGGGCTATTAGGAGCTGTACTTGCTATGGGTATGGTAAATTCAATGAATTCATCTTCACGGCAAGGAGGCTCTTATAACCAACCCCAGCAACAGCCCCAACAACCCCAGCAGCAAGTTAATCCCAATGCACACATGGTATACTGTGGTAATTGTGGCCGAAAATATGATACAAATGCAAGTTATTTCTGCCCAAATTGCGGTAAGCAATATTTCCCATGCCCCAAATGTGGATCAGATAACTTAAACAATAGTAGAAGATGCGTTAATTGTGGTACACCATTGCAAACAGCTCCTGTAGCATCCAGTTTTTGTCCAAGATGTGGAGCTGAAGTACCTAATGACTCCAATTTCTGTCCTAAATGTGGCAATAAAATAAGGTAACATTATGAAAACTTCCAATTTCTTTATTTGGCTGATAGGTGTAGGCCTTATAATATTATTATGCGTGTTGCTTTCAGACGCATTTCAAGATAAAAAAGTCCTAACTTTAGATGGTACTGTGCTGGTGATTACTTATACATTAGCTCTTTATGTTTATGGCGGCCTTTTTGTTTCTACGGAAAAATTTGCAAGTGATGTGCCTGCCACAGGAGTAAAGATGTATGCTTTGTGGACTTACGTGCCTTTAGTCTTTTCGTGCATAGTTATGGGATATAAATATAATCTATCCTTCAATTGGCAATTATTTTTACAGGCATGTTTGCTTTTCGTGTTCGTTGTGTGGTTGATAGTTGCAAATGCATCTGTCAATAGGATGTCTGAAGTAGCAACCAAAAGTCAGGTCAGACACTCAAACACAGATATGTTAGCAGCAAAAGGAGCACAGATGAAATTAGCAGCATCTTTAAACAAATCTATTAGTTCCGACATACAAACAGAGATTTCAAAGTTTGTAGAAAGGGTAGGATACATCTCTCCAAGTAGTTCAGCAGCAGCAAACATGCAAGAAAATATGTTAAGCAGCTCAATGGATCGCATTATATCGATAGTAAATTCAAATGCATCAATTGACCAGATATATGCAGAATTAGAGAATGCAAAAACAATTTTATCACAAAGAATGAAAACTTATTAAAATATAAAATTATGAAAGGTAAAGTATTTGAATCCTCAAGGGATGTTTATCAGGATCAAGCACAGGTGTTGTTTGATTTCTATTTAAATGCAGCTCAAAAAATCATCGATCAAGAAGATGATTTTGACAAAAAGAGTGAAGAATTGGACGACGAGATTGCGTCAATAAATGAGAGTGCTAATCATGTAGGTAGAGATTATATGATTGGCGGAGCGTTATTGGTAATAGGATTGGTTCTTCTAATTGTTAGTCCCATAATAGGTGCTATCGTGGCTATCGCTGGCAGTGCATTCTTATTTAAGACATATAACTTTAAGAAAAATATTCAATCTAATATTGATGAAGTTGAACTTAAGAAACAGGAACTTGCAAATGCAAAAGCGGGCATCTTTAGAGATTACAAGATAAATAAAATTGGAGCTGTTTACATACCTGTAGCTAAGAAGGTCGCATTTGGTGATAAGAGTGTTGTAGTAGATCTGACTGATGGCGTTGCTCCAACAAATGTTAGTCTTCAAGTTGCCAATAACCCCTCAGCACTTGTTAACACGTTAAAAGACCTTGAGAAACTCTCTTCTGAAGCTCCTGTCGTAGAGAAGTCAGAACAGGTTGAGGAGGTGGAAACATCTGATTACTCAAGTTCCATTCAAGATGTAAAATTCTATGATTATTTTGGAACGATGGATCGTACATTACGAACAGGAGCTTATTATCTTTCTGATGTTTCCACAAAGAATATAAAGGTTCCATTTATACTTCCAGGTAGTAAACAAATGAACTATCTTGATATGTTCGCAACCACGGAAATTGATAATGAGATAACAATTCCTGTTTTCTATGAGAATCGGTTTGATAAGGAGATGGAGGAATTCAAAAAGATTAGTGATTTCCAAGCTCAATTTGCAAAAGAGAACGAAGATTTTGAAGGCGTCTTAAAACACCTGATAGCAAATATTGGTGTCGCAGTACAAACTGTTGCTACTATGAAGGTTGCGTCAAACAACAAATTGATTGATAGCTCTAATCAATTGTTGTTTACAATTCTTAAGAATTCATATAATCATTATTCTCCGCTGTTAGAGCATGATGAAATTGAGAAGATTCGCAACACTAACTTTAACTATTCAGATACAGTTGAGGGCTACAAGCCATTCCAGTTGAAGGAAAGTTCAAGGGTTAAATATGATGCTCAGACTGGTAACTGGGTAGCAGAAGATGGTACAGTAACAACCATGCCATTTGGAATTAGTCAGATTCAAGAGGAAATAGTTGCACCAATTGTACAAAATCTATTGGCAGAAACAAGAATCGAGCGAATGAGGATTTATAATGACATAAAGAATCAAAAGATAGATTATCTTAATCAATGGCATCAAGATACAGAGGACTTCTATGGGCGTAATAGAACATCCAGCGATGACTTACTCAATATTATGCGAAGCAATATGACTAAATTCCTTGCTGCACAGGCTACCGTCGAAAGTGTAGCGGAAATTAAGAGTTCTATGAAGAACCAAATGCTTGCAGGGAAAAAAACTGAAGAATTGGAAAATAAATCTGACAAGCAAGATGAGAATAATCTTGCCGTTTTTGAAGTCCAATCACAGCAGTTTAGAAAAGCACAAGAAGATTTTGATGAATATATGGATCGATTGAAAGATGATATCGACGAAAGGGCCCGTAATTTCGAATACATTGAGTATTATGATGCCTCTTTGCGTGATCGGCTTGCAAAAGATTTGGTATCAGCAGGCGATAATCAAGACCAATTAGACGATCGTCGTCGGCCACTTGCAAGCATTAATCCGTTATATGCACAAGCATCAGTGTTACCTCCATCCCCATCTGTAGACGATTCTGTTTCAGAACAACTTTCATTAAATGTGGCTCAATACGCGGCCAATACCTTAACGGAGTTAGATGAATACAAACAAAGTACAAATGCTGCTGAGTCACAAGGAGAAAATAAACCAAGTCTTGAACAAGAGAAGCCTATTGATAGTCCAAGTGATATTACAGCTAATGATGATAGTCAAATTTCAGGAAATGGTCAGCTTGAAGTTGCATCAGAGAGTGACGCACCAGAGAGTGACTCACCAGAGAGTGACGCGCCTAAAACAGAGAAAACATATTCTGTTATCTTGATGTCAGCTGGGGCTGCCAAACTACAGGTTGTGAAAGCTATAGAAGAAACATTTGGTTTGGGACTAGATGAAGCGAAAGAATTAGTTGAATCTGCTCCAACTCCTATTATTCAGAATCTTTCACGTGAAGAAGCTGAAGAATTAAAAATAACAATTGAAGCTGCAGGAGCTGAAGTTGATTTAATGGAGGAATGACCATTTTAACTTAAATAACGAACAACTATGGGAATTTTTGATAGTAATGACCAATATGATATTTATGTCAGTACCCAGCCAATGGCTGATAAGATAGACGTGGTATCAAATAAAGTTGATATGACTACGGGCGCTGTTGCCGCTATGGAAACGGCCGTGATCGCTCAGGAAAAGTCTTCAACAGAACAAATATGTGACAAGCTGGATGTTGGTTTCTTTAATGTTGTTATTAGCCAGATTGCACAGAAATTGGCAAATGAGAATGCAAAGGCCAGAGCATTAGCTATTGAACTTATGCAGCAACAGAAAGCTTTACAAAGTCTTCAGTCAAGAATGACTGGTGACTATAATATGATTGGCTCAAGATATGCTAAATTATTTGGTAGTCTAAATCAAGAGTTGAGGAATCGAATTTCGGAGTTAGATAAACCTTTGATGGATTATTGCTCACAGCAGGTTAAGCAGTTACAAAATCGCATCTATAGTTTGGTGTCTGGGGTACCTGTTTTACAATCAGAAAGTCTAACTGCGACACAGGCTATTGCGGCCGCCCACATAAAGAGAAATGCTCAGAATTTAATCAGTGTTGCAGGTGAATACATAAAACATGATAAACAACAAGAGCAGACAACCCAAAACTTGTGGAATTCAAAGATAGATGAAGAGAAGGTATACTATGTTCCAATGATTATCGATGAGGAGAATACGGAACTTAGGAGTGGTGCATCCATGATAAAAGAAAACCAAGCTTTAAAATCTGCATTAGGTGATGTCGCTTACCAGAAGACCATTCAGACTTTAGATACTATTGTTAAATCAATAGAATGGAAATCAGATGATAATCAGAGTGCTAATATTGCCAACCAATATGCGGAGATGGTTGAGAAAGCTGATGTCCCCAAACGCCTGAAGGATGTTATGATGAAATTGTTTGATGGTAAGTTTCAAACATTATAGGAGGGCTGTCTATGAGTTATACAGAAAAAAAGACTCTACCAGTTGAATATATTGATCATGAATATAGACTGGTTAGAAGTGGAAATGATGTCAGCGTTGAATCCTATGAGGTAACTCGGATAAAACATATAGACGTTAACGTGAAGGTAAACACAACTCCCTTTGACAACAGTGTGGATCGTTGTGGAAACCATGTTGGAACATTGACTGGTTCTATCATAGGCTTCAAGACTGCAAATATTGCTTCAAAAGTTAATAATGAGAAACAAATTGTAAATAGTGTGACTTCTGGTTTCTCGTCTTTAATAGAGCAAAATCTTACTTTGCAGAATGCTGGAATTGAAGCAGAGATGCATGCTCTTGCAGGTGAACTCATGCAACAATGTAAAGAATTGGATTATAAGCATGAGGTTATGAACAAGGACTTTAACAGAATTAAGTCTCGTTATACATCTCTTTTTGAAACTATTACAAAGGAGATGAATAATCGTATAAAACAATTGATTAAACCTTGTTTTGATTTTGTTAGTCAAGTGCGTCAGGAACAGAATCGCAGAATCGAAACATCTCTTCTTTCCGTAGCAACTACGACAGGAAAAGAAAGTGATTCTGCGCGAATAGCTATTCAAGCCTCTAAGATGAAAAGCAATGCAGAAAACCTAATATCGACTGCTGGCAGTTATATTAAAGGAAATAAGTCTTTGAGTATTGCTAAGGACACATTCTGTGTTGATTCAGAAGAGTCAGATAAAGTTTGCTATGCTCCTGTCATCGTCGCATACAGTGGTGATGAATCATCTTCCTTAAAGCCAACTTTATATGTGAATCCTATTATAGATGGAAATAATGAGGCCAAAGACTCGTTGCTAAATACTGCCAATAGCCTTAAAGAACAGGAAGTAAGTATTGACTATAAGAATCGAATAGGTGCGTATTTTAATCAGATGCTATCTGATGTAAGCGATGGATCCGAACGCAGCCAAAGGATTGTGGCAATGATGAAAGGCTTTTTTGAGAATAATTCATTTAAAACATTCACGAAATAAATAACAAAGACATATGAAAAAGGAGTTAAACATTATTAGTATGGAGGGTGAGGTCCTTCTTAAGGACAATCTGGTTAGAAGTTCTATTCTGCCACATACGGCCTCCGAACTCGATCGAAACGTAACAATATTGGCTGATGCCGTAGTCGAAGGCGCTGTATATGCTAATAAGTTGGAGATTGAAAGCGGTGACGCAGAAATCTGCGGAGCTGTGTATACCAAGTTAGAGCTTCATGTTAATAGCAAAGCAAATGGTAAAGTCATAATGAGAAAATCAGTTGCATCTTCTGACTCTGTTACGTCATTTGCAAAGGAATGTGACTTGATGTTTATGGCTGATATTAATGCAAAGAAAGTTACTCTTAATCATGCATTTGTAGCAGGTAGCATTTATGCAGATGAGATACAACTTGAAGATTGTATCGTAATAGGTGGAGTTTTCTCGACAAAAAGTATTGACATGAAAAGTTGCATTGTGGGTACTTTTAATTCGAATAGCGTATATCTTGAGGGGGCGAACTATCTTTTGCTGCCAAGTGCTTTCTGTAGCACCCCAATTGAAGTTATGACCGATTCAAAACTATATAACTTAAGTCTTGCAGATTTAGGCGCTATTTATAAAGGTACTCAGCAGATGCAGAATACAGGTGTCATCGAAATGGATGCCAAGACTGATGAATTAAAAACGATGCTTTCTGAGGATAAGAAGACGATGTTGGTATATAGTTATTCTATTGCTGGTAAAGTGCTGGCTACAGATTTAGTTGATTTCGAACGCTTGCAAAATCATTTCCTGATTGGTGCTACTGCAATGGGAAGTCAGATTCTACGTAAATATGATTTAGGCACAGATGCAGAAGGTAATAAGGCTGTTATAGAATCTGAGAAAGTTGCACAGATGTTCTTTGACATTCTTCACGGGAAAACGGAAATTCAACAGATTGACGGTACGTTTAGTATCCAAGATTTAGCATCAAAAATTCCAGGTGTCATTTAAATGGTATATAATATGGAAAATCAACAAGAATTGCAGCAAGTTATTTCTCAGTCATTTAACTCATGCAAGAAGAAAATGGATATTTATGTAAAGGGTGATATTCTACTCAGTTTAGAAAAATTGGGGTTCCCTGGTGGGAAAATAGATATTACATATTACAATGATTTAGATGTATCAGATAAGAAAATAGCCAATGTGTTAGCGACCATAGATGCCTATAAATTACTTAAGAGTTCTAAGTATTATGGCGAATTCAGCGAATGGGACGAGGATATAGATAATGATTCTATAGCATGTTCCGCCACCACAACAAAGGGTGACGTTCCAAAGTTTTTGTCAGAACTCCTCAATAATTTAGGGTATAAAGTTGCTGATATTGAAATAAAGGAGTCTAAAGGCTGTTTTGGTTTATTTGTCCTTCTCGCTATTGTTTGTTTGTCACCAATCATTTCATTATTTTTATAAAGCAGAATAGTTACTATGGTAAAGAAATGTCCACACTGCAATCACTACATAAGTGATACCGTTATTATATGTCCACATTGTGGAAACGAACTGAATCCGCTCTCTTCAGAGTTAACTGAATCAAACCAGAGCGATTCTACAATGGTTCCTAATGTTAATGCCAATATTGAGACTCCATCTGAAGAAAAAGAAGGATATTATGAGAATGGTGAGGATTCTTATGAGGATGTAGATGATTCTGCAGGAATCTTTATGAAGATTCTTTGTTTCTTGCTCCCTATTGTAGGTCTTGTGCTTTATTTTGTTAAGAGGAATAGTTTGCCTAATGCAGCTAAATCCTATTTAATTTGGGCAGCTGCAGGTTTTGGCCTTTCATTATTGATTAATTTTGCTTTATAAAATTATGGTTATAAAATGTCCTAAGTGTAATCACTTTGTTAATGAGAATGCTCCAACGTGCCCGCATTGCGGAGAAAAGTTGTTTGACGAAAATAATTTAAACGAGTCTGATAATAGTCAGGAACAGAGTTCCGAAAAAAGTCAAATAGAGAATTCTTTAGGAGAGCCATCCCCCAATGAACAAGTAGTTACTGATAAACCAGTTCAATCTATAGAGAAAGAGTCACTAGCTGAAGGGGAAGATAGTGTGAGTCCTCAGGCGGAAACAACGCCTAGGGTAGATTCTTCGGAGCAGAGAGTGTATTCTCAGCAAACCCCTCCTCAGACTTCCACGACCTATTCAGCACCTGTTGCGCCTCCTCCTTCAGAAATCCCTTATCAAGAAGCGAAGAAAAGTAATGGCACGCTGATAGCCATCATTGTTTTACTAGCTGTAATTATTTGTGGAGTTGGTGGCTACTTCTATTATGATAATGTATATCTGCCAGAGAAGATTGATAGAGAGGCTCCGAGATACTACTCAATGGCAAATGTTATTGTCCTGCGCTCATCTCGTTCTGCAGGTGCTGATTTCAACAAGGTTGCATCATTGCCTTATGGTACAGAATTGATTACATACGAGATTGATAAAGAATGGGCAAAAGTGAAAGTTAACTCCCAAAATGGAGAAAAACAAGAAGGTTACGTGGCTTCCCCATATATACTTAATAAGTCAGACTTTTTCCTGATGAATAGTATATTTGGCAACCAAGATAGTAAAGAGACAATAATCACAACAAAATGTCGAATTGCCTTACTCAATTATTTCAAAGAAAAGCAGTATGTTGGTAAGATTGATGAGCAGATGAGAATTGATGCGGGTATTACCACTTCACCTAATAGTACAAATCAATGGCAGGTATTTACAAAACCAAAGGATGCTAAGCCAAACAGTGTTTTTTTCAAACGTCTATATAATAAGAGCTCTCAATTTACAGATTTTGCCGTAATCATTACTAATTCTGTTTCGGGCCAAAGGAAGTTGTTGTATTTCTACTTTGACGAAGATGAAACACCACATCTTCTTACAGAGCAAGATGCACCTTCACAAGGCTACATCGTTGGTATTTCATATGATTATGATTTCTATTCTGCTTCGAAGGCGCTAAATGTTGAATATTCATATTAACGAATGAAAAAACAAAGTAGTTCTACAAGAAAAGTTTTGTATGTACTTTTGGTGGTTCTTGTGATTGTACCATATTTAGGAATGTTTGGCATGAAAATGTGGTATAATCACAAGATTGACAAGATTGCTAATGCAAGGTTTATTGTTGTGGATAAAGAGACGCTATCCTTAAAACTCTTTGATTACTCAGGGAGTGAGATCAATTCTTATTACATTTCGTGTGGGAAGAATCTTGGTAATAAAGGACGTATTGGCGATTTAAAGACTCCAGAGGGTATTTTTCATATAACTGAAATTGAGGAGGCTTCTTCATGGGGACATGATTTTAAGGATGGTAAAGGTAAGATAGAAGGTGCTTATGGCCCTTGGTTTTTGCGATTAGAAGTTCCCGGGCATAAAGGTTTAGGAATTCATGGAACCCATAAGCCAGAATCTATTGGAACACGTGATACAGAAGGATGTATCAGATTAAAGAATGAAGATATTGCTGATTTGAAGGAAAAAGTTAATATTGGAATGGTGGTAATTGTGCTACCGTCTTTGGATGATTTAACTGCAACAAAAATTGATAGCTTATCCAAAATTTATTCTGAATAGAACAAAACAAATAGATTATGGTAAAGAAATGTCCCGAATGTAATCACTATATTAGCGATACTGTTTCAGTTTGTCCACATTGTGGTTATACGATAATAAGTGAAGATTCACCTTCGCCAATTCGTAAAGATGAATGTACCTCAGAAAAGGTTGATAATAATGAATTGGTTAACCAAGAAAATGATGTGACAAATCCTATTAATTACGAAACGGAAGAACCACAACAAGTAAAGAAGAATTATGTTCCAATAATTCTTGGATGCATATTAATTATTGGTATTGTTATCGGAATAATTAGTTTTTTCTCGAAAGATAGTAAAGAGCCTTCACTTGTCGTTGCGGATAGTATCATTGCCGTAGTTGATTCTGTAATTGAGGAGCCCATAAAGGAAACAACTTTCACAACTATTCCTGTATCATATGGGAAAGAGACTGACGATATTAATACAAAGGTTATTTTCGATTTCCCTCAATCAAATAATGAAATATTGCAGGAATCCGTAGTTTCATTTATCGTTAAGGCATTAACAGATGATTTTACTTGGGGTGAAAATTCCCGCCCGACGTATGATGGAGATTTGTCAGACGGAAGAGCAATAGCAGAATTTTTTGTTAATGATAAAGTGAGAGAAATCACAGAGGAAAGAGTCCGAGATTCTATCGTCTCCTTTTCATGGGAAGAATCAATCTCTATAAAACTGGTTTGTGAAACAGAAAGATTGATTTCGTATCAAGTTAATTTTGGAGGAAGTCATGGTGGAGTTGGTGGAGGAATCTTGTATGGTGCTACTTTTAGTAAGGCAGATGGTCATATCGTTCGTGTAATAGACAACCCCTCTGATTCCCGATTTAAAGATTGTTTAATTAAATATGTTAATAGAAGTTTGGATAGTGATAGTAAAGAAATGCTATCTGTTGACGAACTGCAAGCCCATCCTTATCCGAAAAAAGATCCTTTCATTACTGAAAAAGGAGTTCGTTTTATATATCAAAAATACGAGATTGGTGCAGGTGCTTTAGGAGATGTTGATATTGTAATCCCTTATTCAGATATTGCAGAATACATGAGTGAAGATGCTTTGACATTAATTGGGTATGATAGGAACTCGAATTGAATTCCCTGGTTCATGAATTCGATTCTTCTGATCATTCCTGATAAAATGATTCCGCAAGCTCATCATGAGTTTGTGGAATCTTGTGTTTTTTGAGGGCAAATTTTTTTTGAAAAATGCGACGATTGAAGATAATGAGAGACGACGTGCCAATGGCATGTGTGGATGATTTTGGCGGGGCTGCCTTGCATGATAGGTTATGGGTGTACTGCCAAAAGCAGAAAATGGAGATGGCACGCCTTTGGGTATTTCCACCGAATGGCGTGTATATGCTTTATGCTGTGTCAATGCATTTAACGGGTAAAGACCGTTGGGTGGAGTATAACGCTACGGTTGTTTATCTGTTGAAGAATCTCAAGGAGATAGGTGATGATGAGACTCTGGCTGGTCGGTTACGCTGTATGTTTGAGGACTTGGGGGAGCCCATTGTGTTGAACATCAAGGCTGATGAATCGGCAAACCAATTAGACTTCTTTAAGAGCATTGGGATGGTGAGGATTCCGATTACATGGTCTGATGGTAACCAAACAGATTATGAGGTATATACCAAAGGTCATCTGGAAATGGGTGGCTTTGCGAATTTGATGGAACGAGTGGAGTATATAGGAAAGGAAATCATATATAAGGAAGCGGATGGGAAGTGACCAATTATGGATGGACAGCTATGGCTTTGTGTATTCGGCAGACGGGAAACGGTTGCTGAAAGGAGCTAGCGTGGCAGGGGCTTACTGGATTCCTGAAGGGGTGGAGGAGATAGAACCTGGAGCGTTGATTGGATGTAAGATAGATACGCTTCATATTCCCTGGACGGCTCATGTGCATGATTATGACCAGTTGGTGTTCAGCGAAGATTCTGAAGAGAATGAGGAATTGATGCCTTGTGTGTATTTCTGGACGAAGGACTATGCCAATCGTGATGAAGAGACAAATGCTTTTGAGGATGATGGAGAGTATCGTATTGATGAGCATGGAGTAGGGTATAGCCTTGATGGACATCGGTTGTTGTTTGTCAGAGATATATTCAAGGATGATGAATATCAGGTGCCAGATGGTGTAATAACTATCTG
>Ga0326512_10003033_pt1 | contig 12364 bp, 12 predicted proteins | sample 1_2617_0518_D_FD_203652 | JGI IMG/M metagenome (GOLD analysis project Ga0326512, IMG submission 203652) | Bovine rumen microbial communities from UC Davis, California, United States - 1_2617_0518 | ecosystem: Host-associated > Mammals > Digestive system > Stomach > Rumen | place: USA... | reverse complement strand
CTCATCAAGTTGCTGCTGGCAACGGGACAGCTTACGGAGGGCGGAGCATACGACGTTGATTTCGACCACCAGTTCCTTGAGGCGGACAAGTATGACAGCAAGCGGACCTACAAGGGCTTTGACGGCTGCTTATGGTGTCTGTACCACCACCGCCAGAACATTGTAATTACTTTCATAATTTCTCCCTGGTTCTAAGATAAGCATAAAGAGTTGCTTTACTAATACCTGTCGCTTTCGTTATCTCAGCAACGGTACAACTCTTACTATCGTACATGCGCAACGCAAGATTTAACTGTTCTTGATCGATGGCAGGACGGCCACCTTTTCGTCCTCTGGCTCTGGCAGCTTTAAGTCCGTCCGCAGTCCGCTCACGGATAAGATCTCGTTCCATCTCAGCAACAGCGGCCATAACAGTAAAGACCATCTTCCCCATCGGTGATGTGGTGTCGATGTTCTCTTTAAGTGACCTGATATCAGCTCCTAACTGGTGTATCTTTTCAACCAACTCAATAAGGCCTTTGACGGTACGGCCAAGGCGTGACAGTTCTGTGACTACAACCACATCACCACCACGCAGCGCGTCGAGCAGCCTGGTGAGTTCCGGACGCTCCTTGCTTGCTCCACTGACTTTCTCCTGATAAACCCGTTCACAGCCTGCTGCAGTAAGCTGGTCTATCTGACGGTCAAGTGACTGTCCGGCGGTTGAAACTCTGCAATATCCTATAACCACGATAACTATATATTAAGAAATATTGTTATATTAAACACTTTTTCTATGGTCTCAAAAAGCCGATATTATAGACGTTGGGGAGCATCTTATCTTGCAATTTATCGAAGAGTTCCTTGAAAGCCTCCAGTTCTGACGGCATGAACTCCTTCAGGATTGCTTTAATCTGGTACCATCCTGCATCCCAGTTATTGACCTGATATTCTGGATGTGATTCATCAAACAACATCCTGTACTTGAAACACGATTTTGTCAGCTCACGCGCCTTGTCGAGAACGGCTGCTGCCTCTGCTGAAAGTTCAAGCGTCTGGAGCATCTTATATACATACCGTTCAGAGTCCGTCTTAACGTCATTGTAACAGTCATCATTGTTACATTCGTTAGCCAGGTTCATCATCTCTTCCTTTGACATGTAAAAGAACTCGTTCTTTATGTCCCACTTCCTGTTGTGATATGTGATATTTCGAAGTGATGACTGGTTGGATGATGAGTGGAACAATGCGAAAATCACACTGTCAGAGCAGAACTCTTGATATAGTGGACTCTCCGTGTCAGGACACATGTATTCGTCCTTACTGTTAAGCCATCCACCATCGACGGCCTTAATAAGCTTTCTCGCAGCAAACAAGGCCGTACATCTGAAGAAGTTATCCTCCATGATTGAGAGTCCTGCATTATGACCCTTGCAGCCGTAGCCGCTGAACATGGCCACACCCAAGGCATTTTCATTGACCTTATTTGTGTCGGAAACCATGTAGCCGATGGCATGCGGAACCAATCGCCCGAATACGTTTGGATCATTCTTGATGTTGATGGCGTTAGTCATGCAAGGAGCATCGACAGGCCTTGAAACTATCTCTGACTTTATCCAGTCAGATGCTTTCATTTTACAGTCAAGGTTATAGAGAACTTTAGTGCCTGTCTCTACAACACCCGTACCTTCCATGTCTACCGTCGTTACTTCGAAATCAGACTTGTTTTCTGTCTTACCGCTGGACCAGACGGTGAATGTTATTCCCCATCTGGGCTTGACATCGGCAAAATGAGAGGCCTTGAAGTACATGCCTTTCTCATATTTGAAGTTGTCCAGGAATAGGTTCCTGAAGTTCTGCCAGGACTCACCCGTCATGAATAACGGTGGTGAGAACAGGCCGATGTGAATGTTGGTAAGGTTGAACACCTTCTTAATTCTGATAATACGGTACAGGAATTGCGCATAGAGATTCTGCGAACAGGAGCCGATATCATCACCCAGCATCATCTTATTTATCTCCGTCTTGGCAATTCCGGCCTTTGCCTCTGTGTTAGCAGCACCACTTCCGGCCGTGCCATACGGTGGATTGATGAAGATGATAATCGGCTTATCTTCCTTGAAAGCCTTAATCAGTTCCTCTGGCAGTTCCTTCATAGGCTGGTTCAGGAAGTCAAACTGGAAAGCTACACCTTCTTTGTTGTACCGCTGTGAAATATCAAGCTCGCCTGGTTCCAATGTTGACGAATACAGGTGTGAGAATCGATAATCTCGCGTCAGGTTCTTGGTTCCTGAACAGTTATCCCACACAATATATTCGTCCTTCCAATTCTCACCGAACACGTCAGAAAGCATCAGATGTGCTTTGTCAACAAACGGTGTCGGTGTATAATATTCACCAGACATTCTTCTCTTCGTGTCCTCGATAAGTCTGTCTGAGATCTCCGCAAAACGCTGTTTCTCTTGCGGTGTGTAGTCTCGCTTGAAGTATGCGAAGAACGACTGGAAAGCCTTACCATCGATGATGATGTTTTCTCTTGGGGTTACCAACATGCTTTTTTTCGACGGATGCTGATAGTATTTATCGCTGTCTGTAATAACCCCCAGAAAGAGGGCTACCAGATCGTTTGGCTGTATGGTCTTGTAATCCTTGATGACATGCGTTATAAAGTAATCATATATTGTTGCTATGTTATGTTCAGTCACATGAACATAGCGCTGCACCTGGTCGGCCAGCTCTATGATTTTCTCGGCAACGGTCTTGAATGAGAAATTCTCATCCACGTCGAAGATAAACGGATTAAATGCCTCGTCATTGGCTATCTTCAGAATCAGTTCCGGATTGTTCTCTGCAGCCTTCGACGGTGCTATAGTCCAATCGATATCTTCGTCCAGGTATTTGATAATGTCATTGATGTGGAAGCAAAAACACTCGTTGATATCCCCTATCAGACATACGTTCGGAAGTTTTAGACCGCTCAACTCAAACTGTTTGACATAGTACAGTACCTGTATAACAACCTTCGCCCTCGATGTGGTTCTCTTCAGCTCTTCATCAAACTTATATTCGATGATAAGCTTCAGAAACTTTCCGGAACTTGTCTTGGTGTCTATTAATCCGTCACAGTCAAACGGATGTGTAATATCCACACCCTTAAAATAAAGGGTAATACCGGTGTTATATACATCCTCGACTTCCCTTTCTATTTTCGCGTTCTTTATCTTCTCGTAGAATTTACTTCGTGCCATCTCTTTTCAATGTCTTATAAACGTATGTCGTGATTACAATATATACTTTGATATTTAGACGGATTTTCAGACACTCTTTCAAGGTGAAGCGAGTCTTTATCCGTTACGATCTGCGCCGTCCGTTAAATCATCGTTTTTCGGACACGACTTTAGCGCCATTCGAGATATTTAATAACGAGCTGTTTGTTTTCCTCATCGAGGTTGTAGAGATACTCAACGATGCTTTTCTCATCATTGTTGATATACTGTGTCACCATGTGATTAACGAAATCAATGCCGCCACGTTCCATCCAGTAGGGCTTGCAGAACTCTGCGAAATGGCCGCGCTCTGCCGTCCAGTTCTTTGTAAGTTCAGCAGCTGCCATCAGTAACTTATATATATTAGTCATATTATTAATTTATTAAATTATTAATTTATTAATTTTCGGCTTCTTTACGCCTGGCTTTATAATCGTCAATGGCGGTGAACCTACCCTTGACGGAGTTGTCGAGAAACCCTTCACCCACAAGGTGGTCAACCAGGATGCCGATTTCTGACGGCATGACTTGTCTGACTGTCAGACTACGCAATCCTGAAGGCTCTACCCTACCGTAGCGAGAATGGCTTGTGTTGGAATACATCATATAGACATACTTGTCTTTACGATGACGTGCTGAATGGTATATGAACAGCTTATATATGGTTATGCTTCCATATTTGCCATGTTTCTGAACTGAAACAGGACTCAGCAGTTCATATTCACCATTCTCCCTGTCCAGTAAGGATGAATACAAAGCATCAACAAGAACACTCTTATCAGCCTGTTCTGCCTTCAGACGTTCATCTTCCCAGTACCAATACTCCCGCTCCGTCATTAATTATTAATTTATTAAATTATTAATTTATTAATACTTGGGTAGAGTGGTTATGTCCTTGCCATACTCCTGCTCATAGCTGGCAACGCCACGCTCCATCAGGTCGATGACGACGGCCACCTCCTTACGTCTGGTGTATGCTGCAATCGATGTAATCTGATCGATAAGTTCAAGTGGAAGAACGAATGTCTTTCGTGAAGTACCTGGCTTGCATCCTGCTGCAGCTCCCTTCGTAACCTTCTCCGCTGGCGAGAGGCCTGCAGCCTCTAACCCGGTCTGAATAGAATCCTGCTGTTCGGAATCAATATCGAAAGATCCGAACGAGCTGGCACTGTTAAACTGTTGCTTCTTCTCTGCCATATTATTAATTTATTAAATTATTAATTTATTATTCTAATTTGGACAGGATGCCAGTGACGGCTCGATGAATAGTCTTCTCCTGATACTGGTCGATAGGACGCAAGGTACTGCATCTCTGGATGGCCACACCCTGCTTGATGAACGGCATTACTTCGCCGACTTGCTTAAAAATACCCTTGATGTGTTCCTCATTCGGATTTTTGATTCGCATGTCGATGCAGTTCGGAAGGAACAGCAGCTTTGACTTTACGCCAGCCTGCTTCAGAACCTTCACAAAGGTAATTGTCGAATCTACAATCAGGTCGTCATAACGGAAAGGTATGATGACGGCATCGGCAGCATGAAACACTGGCATGAGTGTCTGGGTGATGGTGCCAGGACAATCTACCAAGATATATCCGTCACCCATCTGTCTTGCCTGAGTCATGTACTGTTGTGCCTTGTCACCAACAAACTGCACAGGCCATGGAAGCTTGACATCTGGATTGGTTGTCACCTCTCGATTGCGAAGGTCTATAATGGACTGTTGAGGATCTGCGTCGAGGACGGCCACATTATGCCCCTTCGACACTAAATAGTTGGCGAACTGGATGCACAGGGTTGACTTCCCTGTACCTCCCTTCCGATTTGAGAAAACAATAATTTTCGCCATAAATTATTAAATTATTAATTTATTATATTATTAATTTCTGCAAAGATAAGAGTTTTCTGTGAAACTACCAAACAAATAAGGGGAAAACTTACTTTTTGCCGAACATGTCTCCAAATAAGTCTCCGATGGCCTTCGGCTGACCATCGCCGTGCTTTTCTTTTGCCTTCTTGGTGTTGTACTTTCGCAGAAGTGTATCGTCTTGTGCCTCCAACACCTTCAGAGTGTTGTCTGCAACCATTTCTTCAAGGTTCTCATTCTTTTTTACCTCCTGTTGTTTCTTACAATCTTCGGTTTCGTTCTTGATGGCTTGAATAATCCATCCGATACCTTTATTTTCGTCAGCACGGGGTAAAAGATCATTTCGCAACCAGTCGACAAAATTGGGAATGTATTTGATGGCATCCGCAATGGTCTCACGATTCTTCGGCATCTGAAGAGACTCCTTCGGTATACCGAAATCGTTGAGTAAGCAGTTAAAGACAGCAGGCTGCCAGAACTTAAGCTGCAGCTTATTCAGTGCCTCTATCTTCGACAGTCTCTCATCACGGAACTTTGGCTGATAGACTGGTGTAATCTTTATAAGCTTAATGGCACTGCGTGGGTTCCTTGGATTAACTCTAACTGGTTCATAATCGAAGGTATATGGACAACTGTTATCTAAAGCTTCTTGAGCAGGCTTCAAAACGGCTTTCTCGAAGTTGTCAAATCTGTCATTACCCTTTTTGTCTTTATAAGCAGCCTGGTCAATACCCAACATCTTCTTTAGTAGAGCCAAGGAATATTTGAGAGGTTGCTTCTGATTGCTTACCATCAGATAGATCATCATAGATGTGGTTGTCGGCAATGCCAGACACTTATTCAGCTCAAACTCATGCACACCACGGGCGAATGCCGTCAGCATGTCCCACAGCTTGTTTCCGACAGCGAACTGAATAATACCAGTATTCTTCTTATATATGGGATTTGAACAAAATGACACCTTCCACCATTCCTCTGGGGAATCATGGGTGATAGAGCGATTAGATAGCTTGTCGAGAATGTCCTGAATCTCTTTGTGTAACATATTCGAATTATAGAATATGTCCTGCTTATACATCGTGACAGTGACATCGAACAGGCCATGTTCAAACTTTGGAGCATGATCTCCAACATATTCCTTCCATTGATAGCCCGTAATTTCTTCATTGCACCTCTCGATGAGACGGAGTATTATACGGACTTCATGGACAGTCATGTTGGTAAGACGCGCCCACTTCAGGAACTCGTAAGCAACTACCAAATCCTTATTAGGGCTTGGTATAATAGGAAAACTCGGTTTGTTTTCTTTCTTTACTCTTCCCATAAGCTATAGTTTGTAAAAATCTAAATATTCGTCTTCACTCTCAACAACCCAGTCTTCAATCAGAGGGTAGGGGCTTTCATTCTCACCTTCATCCTCAGGCGAGGCTTTAGATGCTATGTCAGTAAAATGTATCTCGTCTATTTCACTGACGAAAGCTCCTTCCTGCATATATGGAGGATAATCATATTGAATCCTAACTATATCGAGAAGGGCAATAACGGGATTGTCGGACTTTCCCTTATAGATGACGGTGGCCAGTCCTGTCCTTGTACAGACACGCATGCCTACCTGTACATCTCTATATCTTATTCCACCGCCAAACGGTGACATATCATATTTTGCCATATGCTAAAATCTTCTTCCTCGATGTTCTCCTTTGTGTTCAACGATGTCGGCAAGAGCAACTTTAAGAGTATTCTCTTGCTTTTCGTTGATGACATGCTGTCCTCCAATATAGTTGCCAAGCTCCAGCAGGATCCTTCCGGCAAGAACCTGACGGTTATGTTCACTTCCAGGTTGGCCACCCATGCCGTAGCCGGGAACCTCATCTGACATTTTAAGGTACTCGTTGAAGGAATCCTGAAGCCATCTGTACCCGCGATGGAAACCTTCACCAGTGGCATGCTGCTTTGCATAGTCCAGCAGCTCACCCCATTTCTCTTTGATGTCCTTTTCTGTTGTCATATCCTTTGATTTTGAAAATCTATTTTAGTAGGGATTACATCTATCTGGGTGCAAAGTTAATAAAAGTTTTCGAAACTACCAAATTTAATTCCTACTTTTTTAAAACAAAAATAGGATTTAACTCTAAAACTGTAGGGATTGACGGCGATTTTAAAATCTATTTTAGTAGGGACAAAAATCTATTTTAGTAGGGATTAACTTGCGAAAATCCCTTTATACACGGGCTTTGCGCAAAAAGTGATAGCATATTAATAGAAAAAGCCTTAATTAATAGTTAATTGCTTTTCAAGTGCATATAGCATATATATTCGGGTGAAACGGCAAGGGGGTTCCCGAAATTCTGAGCCGTTAACCCGGAACTTCCGCGGATGGCAAACTCCCCCGAGAGGGGTGGGGGGTTGACGGTAAATCAACGCTTTTTCTGCGCGTTAAAATTTGTATAAAAATAAAAATTTGTGTTACTTCTCGAAAGAAAAGGAACCGCCCAACAGCGAACCAATCTCGCTGAGGTGGACGGCTCCTGGGAGTCGAAACCCTTGGTTTGGCTGCAAAGGTACGCATTTTTACCGATGCCGCCAAATATCCTCGCCATATTTTTAAAATTCGGGCAGACGGTCAGGTTTACTGTCAAATACGCGATTCTCAGAGGGTTATCACCCCTAAAAACCGCAAATTTAGGCCGTTTTTGCCCTGTTTTGGCCGCAGTCCGCTGTCATGCACGGCTGACGGAACAATCTGGAGACGGGAAAAAAAGCCATTATTCAACCTGTTGGAACTGTCTGCAGAGTGGTGACCTCGCACATACCTGGCAACTGTCGTTGCAGTCCACGTCTTTGACAACATACTGACCAGTCTTGCGACTTCCATCACGCTCAACCAAACCCGCATCGGTGAGTACACGGATGCTACGCTTGACGGTGGCCAGACTTGGCTGCTCGACACCCTCCTGATACGGCAGCACCTCCGCAATGTTCTGGGCTTGTATGCCACCATGCCGTCTGATGGCGTGATACACACGTTGGTCACCCAGTGACAAACCTTCAAGGATAGATGCCACAACTGGCGGAACTTCCGCGTTCATGGCCGACACCTCTTCCTGTAGAGCTGCTACTTTTGCGTCGTGTTTCTCCCGTCGCATCTGCTCCTTTTCTCGCGCTGCTTCTCTGAGCGCAGTCCGCTCTTCCTCAGATATCTCGGTTTGAGTCTCGCTATTGCCGTCTGTAGTTTCCTCTACAGCCTCTTTTACCGATGCAGTGGGTGAATTAGCCGTCTGTGCAACAAAATGCGCTCCTGAAGGCTCATTTTGGGCGATTTTGGGGTCTTTCCCACCTTCTGGCTCTTCCGAGCTTTGTGTGTCCTTCACAATTTCTCTTTCTATGTTGTCTTTGAACGTCATCGGGATAACCTCGACGTCCTCCAGCTTGAATGACACCTTGTTCTTGAAGTCCACATCGAACATACGGCTGTACATGATTTGCTGTAGTAGGTCTCGCTCATGCTCGACAGTCGGATATATCCTCTGAGGTGGCAAGTAAATCTTACCATCCTCAACGGAGAATACTCCTATCTGTCCGTCCTCATTCTCGTATGCTCGATTGATGGCATCCGGAATGAGTTCCGTCGGAACACCCAGAAAGAAGTAGTCTGTGTAGCCGATATAATGATCTATCTTATCGTCGGCAGTCAAGTCAGCCTTACTATTCTTCAGCTCAACACCGACAGTATAGACCTGACGCTGGTTAAGTGCTCGATAACCTGGCTCTATGAAGAACACACAATCGAATCGATAGTGTGGCCGGTAGTCGAGATCTAACCTGGTCTTGCCTGATGACTCCTCACGGATGCTTACTTCCTCGAAGATCCTGTAGTTAATGTAACTATCAGAAATCTTGACAGACCAAGAATAAACATGGTGTGTCAGATTTGCCACGAACGTCTGGCCAGGTTTGCCAGTCAGATGTACCTTCAGATTCTCATGTGCCATAAGCTCACCTCCTTATTATAATTTAATGTCTCACAATTATGATACGTAATAACTGACGACAAAGGTACGAATAATTTTTCATGTATCATAATAATGAGCCGTTAATTATCGTTAATGTCTCGTAATTATGAGCCGTTATCTGATAACGAGCTGACAGCAGACTGTGCTCGACCTACGGTAATGTATCAGAATTATGATACGTTATAAGCGTATAACGGGAGGGCTATCCATGCTCCGTATACTCCGCATGACGGCACTCCGTGCAGCCCTCTAACCACTCACAAGCTCGCTCTAAGGTACTGGTCGTATTCGGACTCATACGCCGTCCGAACCTTGCTATGATGCCGCCTGCAGTTAAAGATATCAAAAAGATCGCAAATTCCTTGGCAGAAACTTGCACGTATCAGAATTTATCCGTAACTTTGCCGGCAGCGAATGCAATATTCGCGAATATTGCAGAACCTAATATGGGATTTTCTCGAAATTGCCCTACGGGACAACTCCTCAAAATACCCAATTAGGCCACGGGGGCACCCCTTTGGATTCCCTGGCAAGGAAGCTCTGCCTCCCTGCACCCACTGCTCAGGATGCTACCCTGAGAACCCGCCAAGGGCTGCTCGCCCTATGGAACCTCGGCAGGGTGTGACCCTCCCCCTGCACCGCCCCGCTCAGAGGTCTCGACCTCTAAGAACTCCGACCAGGAACAATCCCTGGACCCGACAGAAAATTAATAATTAAATTTTCAGGATATATGGCTAAAGGTGTCGCACATGCCGGAAAAGGAACAGGCCTCTCATCCGGCAACGCTAACGAAAACGAGAGGCGAGGATGGACAGAGATTTCTTACCGACGCAAGAATCTTGAGCCACTGAACAACTATGACTGGTCGCGCCACAAACTCAACTTCGAGATTGTGGACGGCAAGATCAGACCATTGGGAAGCCAGAAGGTTTCCTTGTATAACCGTTACCAAAATCTGGTAAGAAATCTTGACTACAAGGAATACAAGGAAGGAGCAACAAATAAGCAGCATTCTTATGTCGAGCTTATCCTATCAGGAAGCACAGACAAGATGCAGAAGATAGCTTTTGGCGACCAGACCGTCAGCTATGAACGTAACCCCCAGGAATGGCGCAACTGGAATGTAACCAGAACTGCGGCCATCGAGGAATGGGCTCTCGATGTCTATAAGTTTGTCTGCGACAGGTACGGCAAGGAGAACATCATCGGCTTTGAAGTTCACCTCGACGAGACGGAGCCGCATGTGCATTGCAACATTGTACCGACTGCTATCAAGATGCAGCGTGGCAACGTGTCCGGCTACATCAAGATCGATGCGGACGGCAATCCTGTGACCTACACCAAGGGTAAGCATATCGGTGAGGTCATCAAGATCTCGGAGAAGAAGTATGAGGAACTGTCTGATGAGAAGAAAAAGGAGTATCGCAAGAATGAGCGTGGTACCGTTCGCGTTCTCAGCTTTGCTACTCACTTCGGAGATAAGACAGATGAACGTAGTAAGAAGATGTCAGAACTCCATGATGAGTATTATAACCAGGTCGGTAAAAAGTGGGGCTTTGACAGAGGTGATGTTATCGCTGACCTTCCAGATGAAGAGAAAGCCCTTCGCAAACACTATACGAAGCAGCAGCGTCGTAACATAGATCTGGCAAACAAGGCTCAAAAGGAAGCCCAAAGTAAAGCCAAGGAAGAGGAAGCCAAGTTGACGGAAGTAACATCTGCAGTAGAGAAACAGACCCAAACACTTAATAGTAATAATATTAAGATAGAAGAGCAGGTTTCTACTATCGAGCAGCAGAATACCACCATCAGCGAGAATCAGGCTAAGATTGCACAGCAGGAGGCTGACATGAAGAAGATGACGCATGGTTCCATGTTCGACAAGATGTTCCGTTCCGGCCTCACTCCAGAAGTAAAGAAGGCCTTTGAGGAAAAGGATGCGGAACATAAGGAGGAAATGCGCCAGGCTACCATGGCCACCTATCCAAACGGAAAACCTATCGTTTGGGCAGATGGTAATAAGAAGGGAATGCAACTCACATGGGAGGAATACGCCAAATACCTTAAAGAACAAGAAAAGAAGAAAGAAGAGCAGGCTAAGGCTGATAAGCAAGCAGCCGTTGACCAGGCTAAGGCTGAAGCCAAGACTAAATATGATGCAGCTCTCCAAAAAGAGAAACTGGCATTCAATAAGGATGGGGATCCTATCAGATGGACAGGCGGCAGTAAGAAAGGACAGCAGGTAACCAAAGACGAGCGTATTGACTTCCTGGAGAAACAGGCGTTTAAGTGGGAGGACGCTTATAATGCTTTGGTTAACCGTCTGAAGCCTGCAAGGGATTTGATGTTTGCCTTACTCACCCTGAACTTCAGGAAGGTTGTAGAAATCATCCTTGACCAGTGGAAGGCTGGACTTAAGGAGTTTGCGAAGGATCTGAAGGACTTCCTTCTGGAGGCCATGAAGGAAGAGAAAACAGTCAAAGATCGTAAGCTGTATGTCGAGGATGCCTTTAAAGGAGCCAAGTTAATAGCACTTACCGATGCCAAGTGGACGGCTAAAGAAGAGGATCTGCAGCCGTTGTATGATGACGCCATGCGCATAGCTGACGGAACCTGGGAGTCTTATCATAGCAACCAGAAGGAGAAAGAGGCTGCTGTCGAAGCGGTGGCCAGTCTCGCCAATACTCCTAACAGACGATACTGGCAAGAAAGCGATATCAGAGCCGTCGGTATGTATCTTGCCACTGTTCCTGCTGGTGAGCTTAATGCCGCCATCAATGAACTTAAAGAGTTGGCTGCAGACGAATACAACATCAGGAACGAGGATTGGCTTAATGACGTTATAAAGCGACTAAAGGATAACTCCATAGTCAACGGCCAAGGATTGGGAACAGGAGGTAGATAAAAATTAAAGGGGCTGCAAACCATCACGGATAGCAGCTCCTTTATTCGCCAAATCATATCCAGCAGGCACAGCCTGAATATACAAACCATACATCCGATAAGAATGGAGATAAGTATATATCCCAACCGTATTGCCTTATAGAAATTTCCTGACCGCTCCATTATTTTAATGACATTGATTTTTGGAACATGAATAAAAGTTTATCTTCTTCGTTCATGCGGATATTATCAGAATAACCGTCTTTTGTTATTTGATACCCACATGGCTTAACCATAAAAATGCCTAAGCCCTTAGTGTACGAACTTACTTCTGAGGCATAGTCTTTACTTGTATT
>Ga0326512_10003031_pt1 | contig 12369 bp, 26 predicted proteins | sample 1_2617_0518_D_FD_203652 | JGI IMG/M metagenome (GOLD analysis project Ga0326512, IMG submission 203652) | Bovine rumen microbial communities from UC Davis, California, United States - 1_2617_0518 | ecosystem: Host-associated > Mammals > Digestive system > Stomach > Rumen | place: USA... | reverse complement strand
GCGGCGCCTTCCGGATTCACTGCGGTGGAAACGGATGATCTTCCGTTCTGATGAACCTGGGGCCGGTACCCACTCCGGCCCCTCCGAAAGGAAGTGAGCGCGGATGGCATCCGAGGTGAAATGGATCAAGATCGTGACAGATATCTTCGACGATGAAAAAATCAAGTTGATCGAAGACATGCCTGACGCCGATACGGTCATCGTGATCTGGTTCAAGTTGCTATGTCTGGCTGGGAAGACTAACAACTTCGGAATCCTGATGCTGGCAGACAAAATCCCGTACAATGACGAGATGCTTGCAACGATTTTTAGAAGGCCGGTCAATACCATTCGCATGGCGCTGACTGTGTTTGAACAGTATGGAATGGTGGAAATCGTCAATGGAGCAATCACCATTCCAAACTGGGAAAAGCATCAGCAGCTCGAAAAGCTGGAAACAAGCCGAGAGCAAACAAAGAAAAGGGTTGCAGCATATCGTGATCGGCAAAAAAAGCTTCTGTCTGGCGCTGAAAACAGTGATTGTAACGCGTTACATACCGTTACAGTAACGCAAAGTAACGCAGACAGAATAGAAGAAGATATAGAAGAAGATAAAGAGATATTAACAGACTCTAAAGAGTCTGTTTGTCGGACTGGAGACGTCCGACGCATCACGGAAGCATGGAATGCATTGGGTCTTGGGCAGATTTCGAAGCTGACAGGCTCCTCGAAGCGGGGCGGGATGCTCCGGGCCAGGGTAAACGAGTACGGCGCGGACGCGGTTCTGAACGCCATAGAGAAGATCCGGAACAGCTCCTTCCTGCGAGGCCAGAACCGGCGAGGCTGGACGATCACCTTTGACTGGTTCGTGAGGCCGAATAACTTCCCGAAGGTTCTGGAAGGCCAATACGATGACCACGAAGGAACGGCCAGCGGGTACGACCGCAGAGAAGGCGTAGATTTCACCAAGATCCTTGGAGGTGATGAGGATTGACGGCAAAGGAAACCGGAATATTTCTGAACGAGCTGGCGGCGCTGTACCCGAACGTGATCCGGAAGGACAGCGATCTGAAGCTGATGGCCAACATGTGGAACGAGGCGCTGCAGGACTACGGATACGAAGAGATCCACAACGCGCTGCAGGCTTACTTCCGGAATGATTCGAGGGGCTATGTGCCAACGGCCGGACAGCTGATCGAGCTGGCCAGACCGCGAAGCTCCCTGACGCCTTCCAGCGATCACGAATTCTGGGGCTGGGGGTGATTGAGTGAGTGAGATGCAGTTTGCAGACCATTTCGCCTATAGCAATACGGATTCAGAAATGTCTGTGCTTGGAGCTGCGATGCAGGACGCGAAGGCGCTGAAGCTGGTAATTGAGATGGCTCCGGAGGAATTCACACTGCCGGAACACAGGCTGATTCTGATGGCCATGAAGAGCCTGGCAGAAGACGGAAAGCCGGTTGATCTGGTCACTATGCACGATCAGCTGAGCGCAGGAAAGAAGATCGACATCATTGGAGGCGTTGCCTACCTGATGAGGCTGATCAGTTTTACCCCGACCACGGCCAACGTAAAAACACACATCGGCATCGTCCGGGAATGCTCAGCCAGGCGGCAGCTGAAATCCATCGGAGAAGCGCTGATCAACGCCAGTGGAGACAAGGAACGGAAGATCGATGAGATCCGGGAAAAGGCCGCGCTGACCATCCGGGATGTGAAGGCCGGCGAAACCGTGAAGCTGATCAGCCAGGAAGAAGCGCTCATGATGACCTACGAGAAAATGGATGAAGCCCAGAAGCGTGAAGGCAAGCCGAATGACCGGATCATGACCGGAATCCGGGGGCTGGATAAGCGGACCGGAGGACTGGCCGGCAGCAAGCTGGTGGTGATCGGCGCGAGGCCATCCGTGGGTAAATCCATCTTCGCAATGTCGATCTGCATGAACGCAGCGAAGGCTGGAAAGCGCGTGCTGTATGTGAGCCTGGAGATGGAAGCGGATGAAATCATGGAACGTGAATTCGCCGCGGCCAGTCTGGTGCCTCTGACAGAAATCACGAGTAATGAGATCCAGGAAGAAAGTTGGATGAAGCTGGCACAGTCCATCGGGTATCTGGCCAGTCAGCAGATTTTTTACTGCACCGAAGCGGACACTGTGGAGGACATCCGGAAAGCGGCCTTCTTCCTCTTCGAGAACGGCGGGATCGATCTGATCTGTGTGGACTACATCCAGCTGATGGAAGCCACCTACGCCCGGAAACAGAACCGGCAGGAGCAGGTCGCGGAGATCAGCCGGGGGCTGAAGAAGCTGGCCCAGGAAATGAAGATCCCGATCATTGCCCTTTCCCAGCTGAACCGGAGCAGCGAAAAGACACAGACTGGCCGGCGCGTAAAAAGAGCGCCAACCATGAGCGAAGCCCGGGAATCTGGTGCGATTGAACAGGACGCCAACATTTTCATCCTGCTGCACGATCCGGATGTGGACGAGCTGGAAGGCGATGAGCTGAAGCGGACGTTCAAGAATCTGAAAGACCGGGGCATGAAGCTGATCCACGTCAACGTGGACAAGAACCGCCAGGGCAAGAAGGGATGGTTCTATGTGGCCTTCGATGGAGATCACATGCGGTTCCTCTCCCTGAGCAAGGAGGATCCCAATGAGCCGGAGCAAGGCTGAGAAGCTGGAATTTGCCAAGGCCTGTGAAAGGATCGAAAAGCGCGGCGGTGATGTGCTGGCCTACGTGGAGCGGGAGTATCCCAGCTATACGCCACGGGCCACATGGTACATGCTGCAGCGCGAGTATCTGAACCGGAAGCAGCTGACCGAAGGCAGACCCAAAGAGAACCGAGGTGAGAAAGACATGGGAAAGATGATGGACATGGCCAACGAGGTCATGGATGCCTACGCCAGGGGCGAAAACATCTACGACTGGCTGGAAGCGCACGGATACGCCAATGCGAGCAGCACGTGGTTCCAGCTGAAGCAGGCCGCAAAGAAGAACGATCCGGAGCTGTACGCCAGGATGTGCGAAGCCCGGATGGATCGGAGGAAACCGAAGGAATCGAAACCTGAGGTCATTCCGCGAGAGCCGGAGGAAAAGCCGAAGGAAATCCCGCTTCCCGGCGAGGCGCTGCCGGTGACGGTGCGCGGGAAACGGATTACGACCTGCTGTGCGCCGGCCAGAGAAAGCGGCGTGACTGTGCCGGATGAAATTCCGGAGGAAACAAAGAAGGATGATGCCTTCAAGAAGGTTGCGGAGGCCATGAAGAAAGTGGTTTGTACCGGAAAAACTGACCCGGAACCCATGGAGATTGTCGGCGTGAGAAGCCGGGTGAAGGGCTACTACATGAAGGCTGAAGTCAATCCGGCGCTGGTCGATGGAAACAGATATGTGCATCTGATCTGGCGGGATCTGGTGACCCGGGAAGAGCGGTCCATCGGGCTGTCGGTCGAGGATTGGAAGAAGCTGGCGGAGGAGATTCCGCAGGCGATGAAACAGCTCGGATTTTGAACGAAATCACAGGATTTCATGCAAATACAGATTAACGAAAAGGAGACGAAAAAAAGATGGAGATCATGAAAAAGAAGCCGACCAAGATCACTGTTGGAGACCTGGAGCTGTGGACGGCTCCCTTCGGAACGAGCAAGGCCACGATCACGGCCGTTGAAGGCGGGGCGAAGGTAGTCCTTCGGAACCTGCACACGAAGCTGCCGGATGTGTTCGAGCTCTTTGTGGACGATGAGGATTTCTGCGAAGAGGACATGGACGGCGCCTTCTCCGTCATCGTGGATCCGGAGGTGGTCACACTGTCGATCACTCCCGGCGAGGGAAAGTTCGGTTTCTCTGTGGCCAGGGAGTGCAACGGAGACTGCGAGCATTGCGAGTATAACGACTGCAAGGATCGGGAGGAGGAATCAAACGGATGAACGAGATCAAGATGATTCCGATTGAGCAGCTGGAACATCATCCGGAGAATCCCCGGCTTGACCTGGGAGACCTGACGGAGCTGACGGCCAGCATTAAGGCCAACGGGATCCTGCAGAACCTGACGGTGGTCTTCGATCCTGGGCACGGCATGAGCCCGGAAGAGTGGACGCGGATCAGCGCGGAGTATGACCGGACGCATTCGGAAAAGCTGAAGGCCATGATGGACACCAAGACGATTCCGGACCGCTATCTGGTGGTCATCGGAAACCGGCGTCTGGAAGCATCGAAGGCCGCGGGGCTGACAGAGCTGCCCTGCTCCATCCGGGAGATGGATCACCAGGAACAGATTGCCACCATGCTTCAGGAGAACATGCAGAGGTCTGATCTGACGATCTACGAGCAGGCCAAGGGCATCCAGATGATGATGGATCTGGGCTTCGATAAGGATCAGATCGCGGAGCGGACGGGCTTCAGTAAGAGCACCATCGACCGGAGACTTGCGGTGGCCACACTGCCTGAAACGGAAACGAAGAGCGCAGTTGAAAACGGCATTGACCTGCTGACACTGGTGGAGCTGTCGAAGGTGGAGGATCGGGAAACACAGGAGAAGATCCTCAGCAGAGCGGATGGCCTGAACAGCAGCTCCCTCCGGGCAGATATCAAGAGGGCCGTCACTGATCAGGAACGGAAGAAGATCCAGGACAGGCTCATCCCGGAGATCAAGAGCTTTGCCAAGCCGCTGAAGAACGACAATGACCGCTGGAGCGCCAGGTATGAGCAGGTCCGAAGCATGACCATCAAATGCGAAGAAGGCGCGAAGGTCACAGTTCCGGAGGATGCCGGGCAGCAAACCTACTACTACTGGATGGCATCCTGGAGCGGAGACATTGAATTCTTCCGGCCGGCAAAGAAGGAAAAGAAAGAGAAGTCTCCGGAAGAAATCGCACTGGCCCGGAAGCAGGAGGAAGCGAAGCAGCTGAACAAGGCCATGCACGAGCGCCGGATTGCCTTCTGCCAGGTCTTCACCCCTACGAAGAAGCTGGAAACGGAGCTGAAGAACAAGTTCTTCGACTGGGCTTTTGGATGGCGGTCCATAAACAATGTCGGACCGTGGTTCGTGAATTACCACAGCTGGCAGGATGACGATGTGCGGATTTACCTGGATATGCCGGAAGAAGAAGGCCACAAGGCCAGCGAGGAAAGCCTGCTGGAAGAATGTAAGCGCAGGAACGTCCCCTTTGGCCGACTGCTCCTGACGTGGATGCTCTGCGGGGCGCTAGTGGACGCAAGCCGGAAGGGCTACTGCAGCGAATATCGCGGCGAGTATCAGAAGGATCAGGATATGGACAGGGTGTACGAGGTGCTGGCAGCTGCCGGGTACCAGCTGAGCGAGGAAGAGCATCAGTGGAAGGACGGCACCCATCCGATCTATCCGAAGAAGGAGGAACCCGCGGAGGATCCGGAGGAAGAACCGGAAGAGGAAGAATGAGCGCCGGCACGGTCCGGGGAGCAGACGCCCGGGAATTTGTAAAAGCCTTCAACGGCATCTGCAACTGGAACGGCACGTGGGAGCGCTGGAATGACATGGTGAACCTGTTCGCCATTGAGATCGCAAATGCCGTTGATCTGAACAACCGGCCGAAGCGCGAGGAAGAGTACATCCGGATCCGGAAGCGGTACGCGGAGGATGAATTCAAAAGATTCGGCGCACTGTTCCGGATCCTCGTGGAAAGCCTGGAGCGGAATCCGTTCCAGGACTTCCTCGGGGCGATGTACATGGAGCTGGACATGGGAAGTAAAGCTCACGGGCAGTGCTTCACTCCCTTCGGAGTGTGCCAGGCGATGGCATCCATGGCCATGCCGGAGGAACACGTAAGGCGGCAGCTGGATGAGCGCGGATGGATCAGCATCAATGACTGCGCCTGCGGGGCTGGAGCTACGCTGATCGCGGCAGCTGAACGGCTCCACCAGATGGGCATCAACTATCAGCAGACGGCGCTGTTTGTGGCCGGAGACATCGACAACACGGTGGCCATGATGTGCTACATCCAGCTGAGCCTGCTGGGATGTGCGGGACGGATCCGGATTGGAGACGCGCTGTTGGAACCGGAAACGGGGCCGATCCTGACCGGCGAAGGCGGGAGCCGTACCTGGTATCTGCCGATGTTCTACTCCCCGGTCTGGTCTGGGCGAGTATTCGCCTGGCACATGGATCACCTTCTGCAGGGCAGCCAGCAGGGCCGTCCGGAGCCTCCGGCAGAGATTCCGAAGGAGATCAAAGCCGAGGCCGAGGCGGCGCCAGAAGGGCCCAAAGCGGATCAAAGAGGACCAAAAGCGTATCAGGAACCGGAAAACACTTCCGCTTTTTCGGTAAAAGCGGCGCAGAAGACCAAAAGAGGAATGAGCGAGGGTCAGCTGATGTTTGACCTGACAGGAGTGTGAACATGGAAAAGAGACTGTCGATGACCATTATTCCGAAGCCGAAGGAACGCCCGAGGGCGGCGGTGATCGGAGGGCATGCGCGGATCTTCACTCCGAAGACCACGGAGGCCTACGAGAAGGAAATCCGGGCGGCATGGATCCGGCAGAACGGAGACAAGCCGGAGGCCGGGCCGCTGCGGGTGCGGGTATACTTCGGGCTTCCGATCCCGAAGAGCGAGACGAAGGCCAACAAGCTGCAGATGGTGCTGCGGAAGGTCTTCCCGATCAAGCGGCCGGATCTGGACAACCTGGTGAAGGCGGTGCTGGACGCGCTGAACGGAGTGGCTTACTCCGATGACTGCCAGATCGTGACGATGCTGAGCAAGAAAAACTACGCGGAGGCGCCATACGTGAAGGTGATCCTGTCCGAGGAGAAACCGAAGGAGGACGAAGACGATGGAAAAGTGCCGTAAATGCTACCGGTGCGCGGAGGATCCGAAGGCGCTGAAGGCGATGGGCCTGGAGCCGCAGGAGGATGACTTCCCCTTCCTGGAGTCCTTCGAGCGGTTCCTGCACAGGCCGGCCCCGAGGCCGAATGTGCCGGTGGTCTGTGTGGCCTTTGACCGGCACGTGAGCCATGACGGATGCGAGCTTTTCCGGAGCCAGAGGAGGCATGAATTCGATATGAGACTGAATCATCTGAAGATCAGGCTGTCGTGGAAGTGGCGCACGGTGCGCAGCTTCTTCGGGCGGTTCCGGAAGCCGCGGGAAATCGTCTGGGAGGAATCCTACAGCGGCATGGTGCCGACCTGCCCCAGATGTCACGACTTCGTGTACTACCAGGACAAATGCTGCTTCTGCGGTCAGCGGTTCCTTCCTGGAGCGCAGACGGTCGGCAAGGTGCTGGACAATGCCGAGTGAGAAGAAGTACCGGTACCAGCTGGAAGCGTACTGGGCCGGAGGATGGCGAAGGCTCTGGGGATCCGACAAGCGCCTGGATCTGGATGAATATATCGCCAGCTGTAAGGACCCGTCAGTGCAATTCCGGGTGATCGATACATGGGAGGAAGAGGTGATGAATCGTGGAAGACGCCATAAGCCGTGAAGAGATGAAATACCGCCTGCGCCAGATCCGATCCAGGACAACCCAGTGGAAGCAGAGCTCCTTCCGCGCAGGATTTCTGGAAGCGATCGATCACGCAGCCAGCGCGGTCGAAAGCTGCAGGCAGGTGGAAGGCGTAATCGTCACCCGGTGCAAAGAGTGCAGGCACGCAACGGACCGACATTCCACACTGCCGTACTGCACGATCCACAACAAGCACAAGGACCCGAACGACTACTGCAACTTTGGAGACCCGGACGAAATTTGAAAGGAGACAGAAAACAATGGGAACTCAGGTATTACCGATCAGCATGGGAAGCTCTACGCTCAGTGACATGAAGGCCGATCTGACGGCGGCGCTGCAGAAGTGCCTGACGGAGATGGAGAAGGCCGAAAGCGATACCGGCAAAGTGACGCTGAGCGTCTCTATCACCAAGGATAAGGTGCCGGTGACCACGGAGAAGGATTACCGGGAGGCCATCGTGCCGAAGATCAAGTGGAAGGCCGAAAGCAACGTCCCCATGAAGAGCAGCTATGACGGCGAGTTCGGCGGCGATTACGAGCTGACGAAGGAAAACGGCGCCTACTGCATGAAGCCGATCAGCGGCCAGACTTCCATGTTTGACGTGGAAGAAGATGAGGACGAAGAAGAAGACGAAGACGAATGATCTTCGCGGCGAATAGCGCCGGCATCCGGAGGTGAGAAGCGAGCATGACCATGAAGGAGCTTTATCAGCTGCACTACCTGACCAAGCTGATCGAGCGGGACGCTATGGAGATCAGGCGCATCGAGGAAAGCCTGGGCCTTAAGTCTCCTTCTCTCTCCGGCATGCCTCATGCGCCCGGTGCCCACGATAAGCTCGGGGAAGGCGTCCCCGAGCTCGTGGACCGGAAGAATGAGCTGGAAGAGCGCAAAAAGCAGATGACGGAGGTTCGGAACAGGCTCCGGAATTATGTGGAGAGTGTTCCGGATCTGCACGTCCGGCTGATCATGCAGGCGCGGTTCGTGGATCTGATGAGCTGGCAGGAAACGGCCGATTACGCCGGAGGAAAGAACAGCGAAGCCTCCGTCCGGATGCTGGTGAAAAGATACCTGGAGAAGGAAGAGGCCGAGCAGAGAAAGGAGGAAAACGGAAATGGGCATCCTGGATAAGATGCGGCCCTGCAGATTCTTCCGGGAGGTGAAGATGCCGAACGGGAAATGGAAATGCAGGTGCCAGTTTGACGGCTCGATCCGGAATCACTGCCGGGCGTCATGCCCTCACTTCACGCCGACCATCTGGTGGAAGCTCCGGCTGAGGAGGGATCGGAAATGATATGGCTGTGGATCGTGCTTGCGGTGCTGTTTATCGCCTGGATCATTAAGACCATGTGACGGAGGATCCGGATATGGAGGAAGAGATTGTCAAGGTGAAGGAACAGCGCGGCGCCTACGGAACCTGCGCCATCTGCGGAGCGCACAAGCGGAATCTGAAGGTGACCGCCCTGACGGATTTTATTGGGTGGGCCTGCGATGAATGCAGGGAGCAGCTGTGGCAGAGTTCGCCGAGGCTCTACTGCCCGACATTTGAACAGACTGAACCGAGTGAGTAAAGGAGACTGAAAACCATGGATACCGAAGCGATTCTGATTGTGGAGAACTACGCAGCGGAGCATCTGGACAGGAGCGATCCGGATGTTGAGTTTGAGACGTATATCGTCTGGAAATGCAAGGCGCTGCAGAACTGGAAGTACCTGATCAGCACGTCCCTGAATGACGGCATGTACTACGAGCTGACCTTCAACGGGGACAAGAAGGAATGGTACCTGGACGCCTACAAGAAATTCGAGAACCGCAGGATCCCTGCGATGTTCAAGTAAGGAGGACAGCATGGGAATGAGAACATCCACCTGCCGCGGATGCGGCGCGGAGATCGGGTTCATTAAGACGGTGGCCGGCAAGACCATGCCGGTCAATGCCAAGAGCGTCAGATTTGCCGCTGGCGGCACGGAAGTCTTCGTCCTGCCGGACGGGAAAGTGGTGCATGGGACGCGGCTGGAAGAAGGGCAGAGCGATCCCACGGAATCCATTGGCTATGTGAGCCATTTTGCCACCTGTCCGGCTGCTGACTACTTCCGGAAGCCCCGGAAGAGTGACAGAAAGAAGGGCTGACCATGGCAGATGCGGACCGGTGCGTATGCTGCGGAGAGATCATCCCGGAGGGCAGGCACATCTGCGAGGCCTGCCGGGAAGCGTTCTGGAATGACCGGAAGACGCCGACAGCCCCTATCCGGGAAAGCATGGTGATCGGATATCGGTACCGGTGCCGTCAGTGCGGTGAAGAGCTCCGCTGGCTTACGGATCTGTTCTGTCCGCACTGTGGCCAGAGCCAGAACTGGAAAGAGGTGACGTGAATGGAAGAGCTGAAACTGCCGCCGAATGAGGCAGAAGGAACGAACGCCCTGGAGACCATGAAGGAGATGCAGAAAGCCGCCAATGCGCGGCTCTCCGGGGCTCTGAAGAATGTGCCGAAGGACATGCTGAACGACCAGTGGAAGCGCGGCGGCTGGTGCAATATGTGCCGCAGGAAGGACTACTGCAAGACCCAGTGCCGGGCCAATAAGCTGTATGCCTCGGCCCGGATCCGGGAGTACCTGCGGAGACGCACCAGGATTCCTCAGATTGAGGCCACGCTGGGCGTAGAGAACAAATGACGATTCCTCCGGATTAAGGCTCTGCGGGACAGGCTATCCGGAGACAAAGCAAAGGAGACGAAAGATCATGTTTGTAGCGAAGGTAAGAGACAGCTCCGGACAGCTCCGGGAGATGTACGGAAGCCTGCAGGAATGTGTGCAGTTCGTGGAAGAAGAGCGCGAGAAGGATGAGACAGCGAGCATCCAGATCAAGTCGCTACAGGAGGAGACGAAGGATGGAAAAGATTCGTAACGAAGTGCCCGAGGCAATGGCCCGGGCAGCTGCTCACTGGTGGGCAGAGAGAGCGGATGGAACTGCGCATCACAACAACCGCGGCGGTGATCTGGCCAGCGTATTCGCCGGGATTCTGGCCGACACGATGAACGAGCCGCCGAAGGTCGGAGCCCTGGAGCGGTTCGAAGAGATCCTGGCCGAGAAAATCATGACTGCAAAGTATCGGATGATGTGGCAGAGCATCTGGGTGGATTATGGTCCGGACAGGATCCTTTCGGAAGCAGCTGAGGAAGCAGGCATCAGCTGCAACAACTTCCCGTGGAAAACCGGAATGCACATCAATCCGGAAAAGGGAGAGATTCTTGTCAGAATCAGCCTCGGACCGTGGGAGAAGATCTATCCGGAGGTGCAGTGATGGAAGAACGCAAGTATAACAACATCGGCCGGGAGGAACTGGAAGCGGTGCTGACGAAGGCCGGCGTGTTCAAAGGCTGGAATGAACAGCCGGAGAACGATATCTCCCGCATTGCCCACTGCGAAGCCCTGGGCCAGAAGTTCGACATCGAATGGTGGATCAATCAGTGCTATCTCAAGATCGGCCACATGCAGATGATGTTCCACTGGGTGCGGGTAGACACGACATGGCCATGGTATCAGTATCGGACGGAGCTGCACTTCGAGAATTCCGTTCGCCGCTGGATGGAGCCCGGTGACATCGTAGCTGTCCTGGGGATTGAGTATCACAAGGATTATCTGGAAAAGCATCCGGAACTGAAAGGAGAACAAACTGATGAGTAACATTGACGCGGGAGCGAAGTCCCTCGAAGAGCTGGCGCTGGAGAAGAACCTGACCATGCGGGACATTGCCAAGAAGGCGAAGGTCTCAGAGGTTCAGATGTGGCGGTACAATAACCGAAAGAGGACGCCTTCCATTCCGATTGCCGCCGCGATTGCGGACATGCTGGGGATCGACTGGAAAGAGGTTGTGGAGCTTTGCAAGCCGATCGAGGAGGAATGACGGATGCTCATTCTTAAGATGCAGAGAAAGATGCCGGAGGCCTGCATTGGATGCTCATTCCACGATGAGGTTACTGGAGTGTGTCTTCCAACAGAGGAAACTGATGATTTCTTCCATACGTTCAGCTTTGATAAAGAAAATGGGTATCTGCGAGCCTGGAAAGAAAGGGATCCACGGTGCCCACTGATGGAGGTACCAGACGATGATGCACGAGATCAAGCTTAAGCAGGATTTTGTCGAAGCTGTAAGCTCCGGCCGGAAGCCCTTCGAAGTTCGGAAGAATGACCGCGGATACCAGACAGGGGATCTGATCCGGTTCATTCCTCTGGATGAGGACGGGGATCCGAATTACGACAGTCCTCTCTATTCGAAGCTTTTCCGGATCACGTATCTGCTTTCCGGCTGGGGAATCGAAAAGGATTATGTGGTATTCAGCATCGAGGAGGTACGCAATGAAACCGATGACAAGTGACACCCAGAAGGCCCTGGAGCTGATTGTTCCGATTGCGGCGGCTCTGGACATCGAAGTTCACGCGGACGGCAGTCTCCTGTACTGCAACGGCCAGGCAATCGGTATCGGATGCAATTCGACCTACGCCACCGTGAACGAGTTCATCGGATACGCCTTTCTGCAGATGTGCCGGAGGGAGTACCGGTTCAAGGAGGGCATATCCGAGGCGAAGGAACTGGTGGAGGCCATTAAGCGCTATTGGTACAGCGAGTACCAGATGAAGCAGCTGAAGGACGTTCTGGAGGGAAAAGAAGATGCAGACAGCGGAAATCCTTAAGACCCTGGAGGACATCGCGGATGTCGGGATCGTGAACTATAAGCAGACGGACGCGGTGCGGGAGGCGATCCCTCTGGTGAAGAAACAGATTCCCGTCTCTCCAGTGCTGAAGCCGCCGTATTACCGCTGTGGGGCCTGCGAAGAAGGGATTGTTGGCATTGAGCGGGACGGCTTCGGTCACGCCTACTGCAATGCCTGCGGTCAGGCGGTGCTGTGGAAGTGATCCGATG
>Ga0326512_10003030_pt1 | contig 12372 bp, 6 predicted proteins | sample 1_2617_0518_D_FD_203652 | JGI IMG/M metagenome (GOLD analysis project Ga0326512, IMG submission 203652) | Bovine rumen microbial communities from UC Davis, California, United States - 1_2617_0518 | ecosystem: Host-associated > Mammals > Digestive system > Stomach > Rumen | place: USA: California... | reverse complement strand
TCTTCAGTCGCTTGCTGGTGGCCGTCGGGTCATAGCCGTAACCGTAACCCTTTTCTTGGAATGCCTTACCAAGGCCACCCCATCCGCTGAACTTGCGAAGTACTGCCATGTCTTCTGGTGTGGCTTGCTTTCCACTCTCCATCAGTTCCTGCATCTTCTCAATGGCGGCAATGTTGGCGGCAATACGCTTGTCTACGTCTTTCGGGGCATAGTCAGTACCACGCTCCGCATGGTTGTTGTTGAGATTGCGCTTGGGCTGTTCTGCCTCTATGCGTTGTTCGCCAGTAGGAAGTCCAGATACTCCCTCGCTTCCTTTTCCGTCAGTACCAGGATGTGCTTTATCACGTCCACCCACTCTTCCTCCGTCAGGTCGCGCAGCTTCATTCCCTGCGCCTTCTCCCAACGTTCCATCCTGCTGAGGTTTGTGTCCTCCTCGCCCTTCTTTGCTGGTGCGAGATTGTATGTCAGTGTTCTCATTGTTATTGTTGTTTATGGGTTTCTCTTCTTTGGGTTGTTCGGTTGTGTCCTCAATGCCGGAGAACAGATTGGGGCCTTCTTCGATAATCGCTTTCTTGCGCTTGACACTCCGCTGTTTCTTCAACTTGGTAGTGGCTTCCTCGGCCTGCTTCTCAACCTCCATTTCCATGACGGCATTGTCGGCCATGGCGATGATGTCTTTCGGGCCTTCCTTGTCGAAGTTCATCACGTCAAAGGTCTTCACCTCGTCGTATGGGGTCAACTCGTTACCGATGGCCTCCATTTCCGGCAGGTCTCGAGCTCCGTTGTAGAACGATTTGAGGTAGGGACGTACCCACTCGCCAAGGGCATCAATCATCTGCTTGGCATAGTCGGCAAACTTGTGGGCGCCGTGCTTGATGACATAGTAGCTCATTTCAACGCCGATAGCAAGCTGCTCGGGGTTCACACCCATGTTAAGGTGTCCGTTCAACTCTCTCATACGGCGGCGCAGTTCCTCGAAACGCTCCGCATCCTCATCATCAACCCACTTACTCTTCTTGGTCTCTGCCTTGGGTTGCGCTACGGTCTCTTCGGTCGCCTCTGCTTGTGGCTGCTCTGCAGGAGCTGCACCTTCTGCCTCGTCGCTGGCCTCTTTAAGGTCTTCGACAGACAATGCCACTCCCTCGCCATAGACATTCTCCTCCAGCCACTTCTCGGCGGCATCACGGCGGGCTTGGAAACGCTGCTTTTGGTCATCGTTCAACTCCAGGTCTTCAATGGCACTGTCTGCCTCGTTCAGCATGTCGGCAATCTTCTGGATGGCTTCGGTACGTTCAGGACTTGCAACAGGACCGGTGCGGTCGGGGGCTGCATCGAGTAACTGCTGTATCTCGTCTTCGGCCTCTCGCTGGTACCGGGCATACGGACTGCCCTCGCCAAGCTGTGTGTCGCCATTGGGCTTCACACTCGCATACTCGGCGAAGGGCTTGGTCTTGCGGTGGCTGCTCTCTATCCACTTCTTGAACTCCTCTTTGCTGACGGGGGTAATGGCTCCGCAACCTTGCCAGCCCTCCTCATAGTTGGAGAGGTAGGCGGCCTTGGCACTCTCGATGTCGGGGAAGCCATACATGACCTTATGCTCGTCAAACGTACCGTCTGCGTTCACCTGGTCCACCACGAACACATCACCGCTCGTCGGATCATCCGACAGGAACACGTCGATATGGTCGCCATCCACTCCCTCGGTACCGCGAATGTAGCCGTAGGTGTTGTGCATTTCCTGCTCCCACTGCTTGCCGTTGTCGTCAGTACCGCGACGGATGCTGCCCTTCGGCTGCTCTATGGTGATGTCGTAGCCGTCGAGCTTCAGGTGGCCTTTCTTGTAGTTCCCGGCCTCCTTCTGGCCCTCGGTTGGGTTGGTGTCCACCTCTGCCTCAGCTGCTGCTATGGCATTGCCAGTAGTGAGGAAGTTGATAACCTCTTGTGCTGGTTTCTTGAACTTGATGATGGGGTCGATGAAGCATATAGCACCCTCGCCGTCGATGAAGACGTTATCACCGCTGGCATCGACATCAGTAATGGAATAGTAGTCGTTCTCATAGTGGAGATACGGCTTCTCTACTTTCGTCAGGCCAAGTTCGTTGATAAGATACCAGTCAATGTCCTGCTGGGTGGCAGGAGTGGTGAGGTCAATGAAATCTTGCTCAAGCACAAAGCGGACATCACCGACGGAGTCATCGCTGATGCCTATAAGTCTGTATTGTGTATTGGGGAAAAGTAAGTTGTGAACTATATGTTCATAGAGTGCATCGCTGGCGGCATGGCCTTTCAGGTTGTCCTTTGCGTAGGGGTCTTTGACCTTGACTATACGATTGTTAGCATCGTCGATATATACGACACTCTCACCGCTCGGCTTGCGTACACGTTCACCAAAGGAATTGAGGGTAGAGCGGTCAATGAACACTCCGCCCTTCTTGGCATTCTCGATTATTTGATGCCCAACTGCTTCCTCATCCGCTCTCTGGCTTCTGCCCCTATCTCCACTCTGTTCAGCGGCCAGCCCTTCCGCGAGACTTCCAATATCGACTCCACTATCACCTCTCTGCGTTCCGCTGGGTACTGCATCACGTAGTCTATCGCCGGTGTCCCGTTCGTCAGTTTCAGGTCTTTCAGTCTGTCCATGGTCTTCGGTTGCTTGTGGTTCGGTTACTTCTTCTGCGACACTTCCTGCATCGCTTCCTTCAACAGTGCTGCCTTCTGGTACGCTCTCTTCTCCTCCGGGCTGCTGAACTGCTGCTGCTTGCTTGCGCTGCTCGACGGCGTTGTCGAGGGCTGATTGCTGCTCTTGTGCTGTTCCATAATCGAATAAGTCTGTTACTTCTTTAAGAATATCGGATTTACTATTAATAACGCCAGAGAAGATATTATATTGCCCTGCGGCGCTACTTTCTGCTTTCTGGTTGTACACACCAAGTACCTTCTTCAACTGGCTAACACGACTGTCATTGATGCAGTCTGCCAGCATCAGCACTGTGGCGTTGGTGAAGTCGGCAACAGTCTCGCCTGTGTCGAAGGGGAAGAGACTCTGCTGACGGGCAAACCAACTCACCTTGTCACCTGCCTTGACTCCGTTCTTACGGGCTTGGTAGGCAAGATTGATGGCCTGTGCCAACTCGCTCTCCAGCGAATAGTCCTCGCCAAGGCGTATGTTGTTGGCTATCTCGGCAAGGGCAGAAACAACGCTCTGTCTCATGGCCGGGAACTCTGCCAACTGGCGAATGGCATCGGGATTGCTCTCGAATGCCTTGCCGATGAGCATGTTTTCAAGAGTCTGCCGTCCGTTGCCGCTCACCTTCTCACCGTCCATCATGTCGGCCAACTGCATGTTGTTTATGGCTCCTGCACCGTGCAACTCGCCTATGGCGTTGGATGCTGCCACAGGGTCATTATAGAAGTCGGCAAGGCTGTCGAAGCTGTTGATGCTCCTGATGATGCGCCCGAAGGTGTTGTCATCAACAGTCTTGCCCATCTTAACACTCTGCTCTGTGCGGCTTTGGCTCTTCATGTCCTGCTGGTTGAACTTGGCGAAGGTCTCGGTGGTGTACGGCATGGCCTCATCTGCCACAAACAACAGTCTCGGATGCGCCATGCGCTCGAACTGCTGCGGCTCGAAACCAAACTGCTGCGGGTACTTTTTCAGGTGGTCGATATACTCGCCGTCGGTGCCCTGCTGTGCTGCCAACTCTCCAGCCATCGTGCGTCCATTGCCACTCAGTACCACGCCATCGGGACTGACAACAGGAACGTTCTGTATGGCCCTGCTGTCGTAACTGTCGGCCATCTGGCGGGTAATCTGCTGTGCATCCTGGTCGCGCTCATAGTCGCGGTCATTGACGGTCTGTCCGTTCTCGTCGATGGGGAAGCCATCATTGCGGACAAATCCCATGTTGGGATTGTGGCTCGGTGTGGCGGCTCCGCTCTCGACAATCACATAGTGGCCTTTCACCTTGCTACCGTCGGCAAGGGTAATCTCGTTGGCTGCACCTTCCAGCTTGGGAGCCGACTGCCACTTCTCCACTATCTGCGGGGCCACGGCATTGCTGCCCAATGCGGCTTGCTCTTCTTGCTTGGCTATCTCCTCGGCTTGTCTCTGCTGCTCTGCCAGTACCGCAGCTTCATGGGCTACTCTGTCGCGCTCGGCTTGCTCTGCCATTTCAGCGGACACAATGGCACTCTGGGTGGCTTTCACTCCCTGCCAGTAGTCAACGGCCTGTTGTGCTGCATCGACTTTCGCCTGGTGCTCAGCTTGCTGCTGTTTGTACTTGACGAGGCTGGTACCCATCTTCGGGGCATCCTTCTTGGCCTTGTCGAGGGCCTTGGTGGCAGTCTCGAGGTTGGCCTTGACAAACTGCCCGGCTTCCTCTCGGCTCAATCCTGCCTCGTTATATATGAACTGGTGGCCACGCTCGGGAGTGGTGGCAAGGAAGTCGGCCTCACCATCCTCACGCATGGGCATGGGTTCTACTGCCGGCTGTTCTGCCACAGTGCCTGTCGTTTCTCCAACGGGTTCAGCGGCTGGAGTCTCAACCTCTGCAGTTGGAGTCTCTACAGTGGGATGCTCAACGGATGCGGGCTGCTCTGCTGCGGTCTCTTGGGCTGCAAGATTGGCATCCACATGGCTCACGACCTTCTCGGCAAGTTTGGCGGTATTCTCATGCTTCACCTGTCCGTCCACCACATACTCCACGATGTTGCCAGTCTCATCGGGAACGAACTTCCCACGCTCATAGCGGACAATGCCCATGACGGTGGCGGGCTGCTCGTTGCCGGCATCATCGAGAATGGTAATATCCATGTCTGGCAGGAACTCCGTCGGAGCACCTTCTACAGTACCAGGAGTAACTGCCGTCGGCTCATCGGTCTCTTTCTCGGTGGGCTGTTCGGCTGTGGCTTCGTCCTCTTGGTGTCGTGCCTGATAGTCTGCCAATGCAGCTGCATCGGCTATCTGCTGGAGGTCGGAACGCTCCATGCGCACCTCTTCTCCGCTGCCGTCATTGGCTACCACGGTGAAGCTCTCGCCGTCGGGACTGATGGCCATAACTGTTCCTTCTCTGCCGTCTGGCATCGTCAGCGGCTGACCCAACTCAACACGCACAGTGCCTTGGGCCTCGTCGAGCATCCTCTGCACATACTCATCACGTCTGCGCTGTATCTCATACTCGAAGTCCTCGGCGCTGGTGGCCTCTCCAATGGAGAGAATACCCATGTCGCTCGTCGGGTCTATCATCCGACGCTCACCAGTGGCAGGGTCATAGATGACAACGCTGCGGTCGCTGGTCTCTGGATCCACCATCGTACCGTCGGCCATCATCTGCACGTTGCCCTCTACGATGTACACCTCGGTGTCCTCACCGTTCTCATTCTTCACCTTAAGGACCGCCGGACGTATGGAGCCGTCGCTATGCATCATCTTGCGCCCTTCCTCTCGCCATCCCTCAACTTCCATGTCCGCATCATCTTCGATACGCTGACGAACACCCTCGACGGCTGCGGCTCTTACCTCATCATCAGGGTTCATGGAGTATTCAATAGCGATGTCCCTGCGGCTCTGCTCGTCGGCCTCATAGCCGTTCTGGTACGACTCATTGTCTGCATCGACGGCTTCATCAACGGCTTCCGTACCGTTGATTTTGTCTTTGGCATCGGCAGTGGTGCGAAGGTTGTAGCCTCGCATCTGCATGAGGTTGCCCACATAGTTGATGGCGGCTTTCTTCTCCTCATCCTGCAACTCCTGACTGCCTATGATGTCGCTGATAACATCACGCATATCCTCGTTGGTGGTGTTGTCGATACGCTCACGCCACGGCTCCCAGCGTTCTGGAGTGAGACGGGTAGAGGCCACACGGTCGCTCATGTCCGTCTTGTGCTTGTAGCGATAGTATTGTGCCGTCTGGTAACCGCCACCAACCATGCCGGGACTCTGCATGAAGCCAATGGAAAGCATCATGCCTCCCCAGATGTCGGCCTGTGTCTTGCCGTCCACAAAGTCGCTGAACTTGTTATCACCCACAAGGAGAGAGTTGAGCAAGATGTTGGCCTCTTCCTCAACAACCTCACTCGGATAGTCCTGTACGCCGCCTTTGCGCAGTACCTGACCTGTAATCTTCGCCCACTCGCTGCCTGTGATGCGGTTGAACAGTTCCGACACACGACCTGCGCCCATGCGCTCCATACCCTTGCCAAGCCATCCTCCGACGACCTTTCCTGCTCCGTCGAGGTGTACACCCAGTTTCTCGGTGTAGTATTCGAGCGTGTTGGCCATTTCACCCTCATAGATGGAACGTCCCCAGCTCTTGCCGCCATCAAACACATAGTCGCCATCCTCATCCTTGACGAGCTGGCCCTGGTGTCTGTTGATGATGTCGGCTGCGGTATTCATGCCGCCTGTGGTGTTGGCCATAGCGAAACCTGCAGCCATATCACCTACAAGGGTGCCAGTGTTCTTAATGACCCACTGCCCAACCTTGCCAGTAGCATACTTTGCGGCCATCTTACTACCTGCTTTGGTACCAGCCTGTGTCAGTCCGCTATAACCACCAGTGAGGGCAAATTCTGCCACAAAGGGTATAGCATTGCCGGTTATCTCACCTGCTCGCTGCCAGAAGGTGTCATTCTCGCCATACTGCTGCTGTGCGACGTTAGCTCTATAGGTATTCTCCATCATGGACTCCTGTGCTTCACCGAGGGAGCCTTTGAGCTTCTTATCGCCATAGGCCGTCATGTTGCCAGCATCTATGAGGTCGAACAGTCCGAAGTCCCAAGTGTCTAACGAGAACAATGTTTTGCCGAGGGTGCGGAAGAAACCTTCGTTCTTACCCTCACGCTCCAACGTCTTGATACGTGCCTCATTCTTGCGCTTGGCTGTCCACAACATTGAAAGCTCAGGGTCTTCACTACGGGCAGCAAAGACGGGGTTATATCCACCGCCTTCACTCGCTGCAAGCATCTGGGCAAACGACGGCTCATTGGCCTTGTCAACCTCTCGCGTCCTGCGGTCAATCTCTTTGTTGAGTCTGTCGCGCTCTGCGTATGCTTCACGCAACTCACTTCCGACAGGGTCGCTGACTTCACGGTTGATACGCTGCTGTTCCATAGGAGTGGAAACTTCCTCACCGCTCTTGGTGAAGTACACTGTTTCCATCTTCCCGGTCTCGGGATTGTACCGTTGCTCGCTCGCAGATCCAAACGGTTGGTTGCCCTTGCGGATATTCTCCATACGTTGTGAAAAGTCCTGCATCATGGCTTCGGGAGAGGGAACACGTTGCCGCATCCGCTGCTCGAACTGCATCTGCTTGGCGAACTTCTCCGGCCCCAGGGGTTGTGCCTCTGCCGTCTGTGTCGGCTGGGCATTACCTTTGCTCCTGGATGTGGAAGGTCTCGGTGCCGAGGGCATCTGTCCGCCATAGTTGTAGGTCGGTGTGTTGCCCTGTGCCATCTGGTAGGGACTGTGCTCTTCCTGCTGGGCAGGAGTAGCGGCTGGCTGCTGCACCTGACTACGCTCTCCAACCAGCTGACGAGTGAAGCCATCAAAGTCGGGTAGGTCGTACTCGCCCTTGATAGCCTCATACAGTTTCTTTCGCTTGCCCTCATCCTCGACATCGGTCGAGAACTGTTCAAAGGTTCCCATGTCGTAATCCTTGCTGAGGGCATCATATAACTTTCGCTTGTTGTCGCCGTCGTTCATAATCGTCTCGATTTTTCCCCAAGGGGGATTATAGGGGGTTATATTATATTCTTATATTCTTTATTATTCTTGTATATGTGTCAATCTGCGTGTCAGTTTGTGTGTCAATCTGCGTGTCAATTACTGTGTTATTTGCTGTGTCAATCAACCTGCCTATATCTCTACAACGTGAACACTTACAGACTGTTGCAAGAGTGTTTTGTGTGTCAAATGCTGTGTCAAATAGTGTGTCATTTGTTTGTCAATCTGCGTGTCAAATTGTGTGTCACTATTTCAGCATCCATACTCAACTGCCTATCCCATAGGGTTTTTCTTCTTGCCACCTGTGCCAGATTGACCGCCGCCCATGGGGTTGGCCTTGCGTCCACCCTGCTGCGAGCTACCACCGCCCTGCCCATCGTCATACTTGATGCTGCTCTCGGTGGTAAGGGTGCCGTCGGGGTTCATCACGATGCGCTCCTCTTCCTCTCCAATCTTCTTGCCCTTGTCATCGAGGATGTAACGCTTGGTGCGCTTCCATGAGGCAAGGTTGTGGTTAATCTGCGCACGGCTCATCTTGCCCTGCTCTATCCACTTCCGCAGTTCTATCTGTGCTTTCTTCAGGTCGAGTTGGCCCTGCTGGTATTCCTTCTGCCAGTCTGCCATCCTCTCCTTACGGTCGGCTTCCTGCTGCATCCTCTCCTCACGCTGGTAGTACAGATCCAACTGCTTGTCACGGTATGCTTGATTGGCTTTTGCCTGTTCCTCGGCCGCTTTGGCTTTGACCTTGGCAAAATTGAAGTTCTCTTTCTCCTTTTCAGCGTTGAACTTGTAGTTCAGCATGGCCATTCGATTCTTCTCGTACTCCGACTTGGCTTTTGCAGCCAACTCGCCATACTTCGCAGACGTGGTAGTCGAGGGGTCAAAGGAGTTGGGAGCATACTGTGTGGTGGCGTAGATGTTGCCAACGGCTCTGCTCACGTCGCCAATGCCATTGATTGCAGCGACAACGGCATCAATCTTTCGGTCCTGGTCGTACTTATGCTTGTTGCGGGCAAGCTCTGCATCCAGTCGGTTGATGATGTCATCATAGCCACCTGTGGCACCATCACTGTCACCTTTCCTCTCCTCTGTAGGGGTGCTGATGGTCTGCTCTGGCTCTGTAGGTGTCTCTATAGCAGAAGGAGGAGTGACTGGCGTCTGCTCCTCGTTTTCCTGCTCCTTCTTGTCAAAATCGTATAGGGTTGAGTTATGATTTGTCCCTGGCATATCGTATCGTGTTTAAGGTTATTAACTGTCACTGCCATCCCCGGAGAATGCCTTGACGATGCTTCCAACGTCGATGTTCAAGCCACCGAGTGCGGAACCTGCTCCGGCAATCTGCTGTGCTCTCTGCATTTCAATGTCGGTCATCTTGTCTTTCTGTCCGAGACGTTGCCCGGCAATACCCTGCATGCCGTTCAAATAGGCTGCGTCGATGTTGTCCTTTCGGCTGGCTCCTGCTGCGGCTATCTTGCTGGCCGCTTCTGCCATTGCTCTGCCGTTGGCTGCTTTCTCTGCCGCCACACTCTCCTCGGTGCCGCCCATCACGGCCTGAGTGCCGGCTGCGGACTTGTTACGCTGCTTGATTTGGTCTGCTGTGTATCTCAACAGCTCCTGTGCGTCTGCCCGCTGGGTGGTGTCCTCGTAATAGTTGCGGTTGTACCAGTCTCTCAACTGACCCTCTTCCTGGTCAATTATCTTTTCTTTGTCCTTCTGGTACTGGATACCCTGCTGGGCTGCATCCGATGACTTGCTCTTGCTGTAATGGTCATAGCCCGTCTTCAAAAGGTTGACGGCTCCTGATATGAGTGCTGCTGCTACTACTGGTGCCATGTTTCTTACTGTTTGAAATGTTTATAATTCACAACTTATAATTCGGCTGCAAAAATACAGCCGTACATTTGCACTCCGATTGTAAGTTGTGAATATATGCCGTTTCAAAAAGGAAAACCCAAGACAGGCGGTCGCGCAAAAGGTACACCGAATAAGGATAATCCACTAAAGACCCTGCTCCACGAACACTCCGTGGACTACTTCACCCGTAACATTCCGGCTGAGGATGTTGACATCGGTAACGAGGAGTGGAAACAGAAACATGCCGGGGAAATGTTCTCTCACTATGAACTCGACCTCATGTGCATGAAAGCATCCGACCGTGCTAAAGCAGAAATAGAACTGCTCTCTTTCCACACTCCAAAGATGCAAGCCATATCAGCCGATATGTCCGTCAAGGATGCCAACAAGACCATCACAGACCGTATCTCTCGCCTTGCAGCAGGTGAGGAGATACCAGCAGACGAAGCATAGTCATTCTATTCCATTCTATCCATTCTATTTTTAGAACCAATATTCAATCATCATATCATGGACAACAACACAACAAAACCCTATCTCGACAGAATGATAGACGAGGAAAAGCAACTCGGTGAACGTATCGAGAAACTGCGAGTCTTCATCCTCAAAAACGACCTCTTCCATTCATTATCACAGCAGAAGAAGAATCTCATGAAAGGTCAGCTGCACGCAATGATGCTATACCAGCACTTCCTCCGTGAACGCATCAATCTCGAAGACAGCAATGCCCTCGCAGAGAGTTATAACAATGCCTGACGGATATTCATCATAGTTATTAACCAATACTCAACAACAATGAAAAAGTTTTTTGCATTCCTGATGACGTTTGCCCTCCTGCTTGGGGCTTCGTCTTGCACATCGTGCAATAAGGAGGTAAAGCAGATGGAAACGGTGGTCGAGCAAGTCGTACAGTCGGACCGCCAGTGGATGAGCGACCAGTTTGGCTGCGATTACATCTACTACGAGACACAGATTGTTCTCAACGAGTGGCTCGATGATGAGAACTGTACCGGCACAGTCGCCAGCATCCTCAATGTGTTCCAAATCGTCGAAGGTGGGGACACGGCATTCTCACCCCACGTGTACCTATTCAAACACACCGATAGTACGTTTAATGTAAAAGTGGTCGATGACGCTTGGATGGAGGATCAAGACATGGCTAAAGACGCGATTACTATTACTTACCGTCAAGCCTACAAAAAATTGATGAAAGCAAACTGCATTAAACCCCACACTAAAAACTGTGTGCTCCGAAAGATGGTCGGGCCTTACGATTGCAACCCGCAGTATATCTTTGGAGACGCTTTCGATGAATGTGTATTCGTCGATGCTGTCAACGGTCGTGTGTCCGCCAACAATCCCGCCTTTACTCCTCCCCAGCTGGAGTGAGACTTCATAACCCACCGTCAGGACACTATCTCACCTACCACTGTAGGAGGAGTTCAGGAGCCGTCAGTGCAAGAACGCTGGCGGCTCTCGCTATTTATCCAGTACCGACATTGCATCGGCCACAGTCTCGTCGAGGAGCTTCGCATACACCTCTCGCGTTATCTTCGTCGATGAGTGGCCGAGAACCTTGCTCACTATCTCCATGCCGACACCCTTGTTGAGTAGCATTGTTGCACAGGTATGTCGCGCCCAATGGCTGCTGACGGGCTTATCCACTCCTGCTGCCATCGCCAACGCCTTGATGTATTCGTTATACTTCTGGTTGCTCATGATGGGCAACTTGCCGCCGTTGCGCTCCAGGACACTCTGCGCTGGCTGCACAAGCATGAAGGTGTATTCCTGGTTTGTCTTGCCTCTCCTGCCTGTATAGATTGGCTTGCCGTTCACCACCTTGATATTGCTGGAGTCAAAGGCTTCAAGGTCGATGTAGGAGAGGCCGGTATAGGTCTGGAAGATGAAGAGGTCTTGGGCGTGTCGCAGATACTCCGTGTTGGGTTTCAGTTCCTCGATGCGCTTGAACTCATCCACGGTGAGGTACTTGTTGAGAGCGTCGGCGGTTGGGTCTCGGTTGATATGGATGCCCCGGTATGGGTTCCTGCGGATAAATCCCTCGTCGATAGCGTCGATGATGAACGAGTTGAGGAAACGGTGGTAGTTGTTCCAGATGGAGTAGGGTTTGAGCTTCCGTGCCACCAATACCTCATCCATTTTGAGGATGTTCAACTCGTTGATGTCGTCGAACGTCACCATGCCACCCCAGTTCTCGAACCACTTTATGAAACGGTCGTAACGTTCCTGACTGTCGGGTGTGCGCCCATACTTGCGTATGGATGCCCGCTCACGGAAGTAGTCTGCCAATGTCCTGCGCTGGGGTACGTTTGCCGTTGCCGCCTGATGCTGCTTGCCGTTGATGACAGACACGATGGTCTGCATGTCGAGTGTTCCCGCTTGGATCTGGTCGTTGATAACCTTACGTGCCTTGGCCACGAAGAGGTCAAGAGACTGCTGGAGCTCGAGAGCGTCCAGTCTGTTCACGATGTGGCCATTCTTCCAATGACGGGGTAGCACCCTCACGCCAGTAGTGGCATGTTTCTGGATGCGGTTGTAGGTGATACGCAGCTCAATGGCACCTTCCTTGGTACTGGATGCCCGGTGTCTGCGGTCGTAGATAAGTTTTAATGTCGGTGTTCCCATGATGTGTAATTTATTGCAGTTAATGAAAAATTGCATCTAATTTCACTTGCGCTTACAAACTGTAGTCGCATGCGCTTACAAAATATATAATATGATATAATATGACATAACATGATATAACATACATTTCAACACGTCCCTATCCCTATATA
>Ga0326512_10003029_pt1 | contig 12378 bp, 12 predicted proteins | sample 1_2617_0518_D_FD_203652 | JGI IMG/M metagenome (GOLD analysis project Ga0326512, IMG submission 203652) | Bovine rumen microbial communities from UC Davis, California, United States - 1_2617_0518 | ecosystem: Host-associated > Mammals > Digestive system > Stomach > Rumen | place: USA... | reverse complement strand
ACTCCCCCAAGACCGGTCTTCTTAAGCTCGGTTATGTGACGAACCTCAAAAGCTGCAAGGCAGAACTCAACGAGTTGCTCACCGATGAGAAACAAGTGAGCACAGCGGAACTCAACGCACTTGTTGACGGAGCAAGTATAGTGTACCTTAACAAGTACGGATACGCTCAGAGTCGTTCAGGTGAGGACGTGACACGAAAGGACGCCGCCTACTTGTATTTCGAGACTGGACTTGTAGATACTACAGGCAATCCCATCATCGGTTGGTTTGAGAAGAGAGGAAAAGAGCCTACCTTCAAGGGCGTTTCATGGGGCTCTAAGGCAACTCTTGATACGAAAATACGTTCCAGTAGGATGTTCCACTGGGGAGACCTCTACTTTAAGAACGAGGAAGAAGGACTCGCTTTCCTTGAGGACATCGCAGCCAGCACCATCCCGGAAACATGGTCGTTTAAGAACAAGCCATCGGCAGTTAATCATCCCATCCTGAAGTCATACATTGAGAACACCTTTGAGGTTCTCAAGAAGGAGACTGAAAGGGGAGCAACAAACAAAATCGTGTATAGTCAGGATGGCAAGTACCTCGTCTTCAACACAAACCTGCTGGACAAGTTTTTTCACGAGGTTCTCATCGTTGTGGAAGTCCGCAAGCAGAAAGATGGGAGTGAACTGTTGATGAGCCCGAGACGCGTAAGGAAAGAACTGGAGTTACGTAAACTCGGGTTCGCAAAAGATGTACATCCAGAGCAACCACATTTCTTTGAAAAAGTGGAGGAGGTCATATATCAGCCAACCTGGACAATCGACAAAGACTTCGACAAGTTCACCCACATCATCGAAGAACGTAGGCAACGTTTTCCAATGGAGATGCAATCGGCTTCGTCGGACGAACTCGGTCGCAAGTTGGATGATGCGATTACTTTCGCTGTAGCTATCGCCCAACGTAACTACAAATTCATCGTCCCCATGTATCGTCCACAGACAGGGAAGATTCAACTGCTGATGCCCATTTACTTGAAAGGTACGTATAGCAGCAAGCCTGACTTTGCGCTCATACTCACTCCTGACAAAGAGAATGAGTACTACACACCAGAGACAATCTTACCCTTGGATGCCGTATATCAGAATGCGCGCTTGATTGCCAAGCCTGATGACACTTGGCTCAACCCTGACACTATCCTCTGATGCTCAAATGTGGTTCCTTTGTGGGGTGTAAAATGGTTCCACCCTACAGGGAACCAATCATTCAGCGAAACTCTTTCGATGTTAAGATAATAAAATGTATCTTTGCAGCACAAAACAACAAACCATAAAATCAACAACAATGAAAAACAACAGCAACAACGGACAGACAGAAATGAACAACACAAAGAAGGCAAACAGGAAGATGATGCAGACGGCTACCCAAAAACGCATGCAGGCAGAAGCCAATGCCCGACGTAAGGTGGCAAAGAGTTGGGCATTGGTGGCCCAAGGTGCCAAATATCGAAAGGCTGCGGTGAAAGAGTCTTGCGATCATCTGACTCAAATTTTGGAGGAAGAACTCTTCGACGGCATACTTCTCAATCTGAGTGGGCGTAACGGCATGAAGTCATACACTTGCCAAAAACGGATCCTACGCCGGATAGTTGAAAAGCGTCAGGCACAATCCGCACATCGTCTCGCAGGCAGAAGTGGCAACATGTTTGCCAGGCAGTTGCGGCGTTACTGCGCAAGCCAAAGTCTGAACTGCTTGAAACGCCATCAGCTATGTGCATAGTGTAAAATGGCATTGGTTTCCTTTCTTCAAATGGTTCCATACTGAAGGGAACCAATGTCTTCGTCAAAAGTTTTGATTAACAGAAAAAACAGTTGTAATTTTGCATCACAATTCCGAGAGAGCTGGTCTTGTTTAATACATTATTAATATCATCGGCGACGGCCTATTCCGTCAAAACACAAAAATGAAGAAAGACATGATGAACACATCTCTTGCCCTTGTTGCCGCAAAGGCACTCCCAGCCCTCTCGGGCAGTTCTCTCACCTACAATCCAGAGAAGAACGTGTATCTCACCCTCGGTTATACCAGTGCAGCTGGCAATACCTACTATCGAGCCATCCGTCTCTCAAAACGACTGGCAGTGTACTACCACATCGGTGAAGGCTATGCCCACACATTCCTCAACGGCATCACGCTGTTCTGTTGGGATGGGCAGAAAGCTAAGATCATTGCTCAGAAGTTCTGGGGAGGCTGCAACTGGAGATGCTTCTCTGAGCAGTTAGCCAAGGAACAAAGCATCATCATGCTGAAAGACTTCCTGGCAGGACAGGCAAAGGCACTCGGCTCACACGTCAGCGAGCAACAGATGCTTTCCTTCTCTCGCGAGATGATCGAGGAAACACAGCGTAAGCAACTTGCGTAAAGCAGTTGCTACGCTAAACTGAGAATAAAACGAAACAAATAACAAACCTCAAAATCTAAACACATGGCAACACTGACAAAAGCAATCAGCAAGAACCTGTTCGACAGCATTCTGCCAACCTTTGGCAGTCCAAGAGTTCATGTCCCTGCATGGGATAACGGTCAAAAGATGTTCATCTGCGACGAGTACGAAAGTGCCAACGGCAATCGCTACTACCGTGGCATCCGCTTCTGCGACCGAGTGGTCATTGTTGAAAAGGTAGGTCTCTACCACAACTGGACCTATATCGATGGCATCGAACTCTACGCCTTCAATGGTAAAAGGGTCGAACTTATCCAGAAGCGTGACTATGATAAGGTACATCGCAACGAGACATTTGTCCGTGCGGAGTCCGAGGCAATGGTCAAAGACTTCCTTGCAGGTATTCTGAAGGCACAACGTACTTCGGTACCAGCGGATCAGCTCGAAAGCCAAGCAAAGGAACTCATTGACGGATGCTACAAGAGTTTCCTCGACAGCGATTTCAACACACGTCTCACCCAAATACTCCCAGCAATCGAACAGTGATGAACATGGAACACATGCAGATAGATACACAGAACCAGCAGCAAGTGCTCGCATACGACCTCATTGCCAACACCAACAGCAGCTTTTTCCTCACAGGTCGTGCAGGAACTGGTAAGACGACCTTCCTCCGCAACGTGCAGAATATGGTAAACAAACAGTTTATCACACTTGCTCCAACTGGTGTGGCTGCAATTCTGGCAGGTGGTGACACCATACATTCCTTCTTCGGTCTTCCGATGGAGGTGTGTACGCCAGGAACTTGCGGTAAACTGAACGAGGCACGCATTCTCACCCTTCTCCATGCAGATACCATCATTATCGATGAGGTATCAATGGTAAGATGTGACATCGTGGACGCCATCGATTACACTCTTCGCAGAGCACTTCGTACGACTCAGCCTTTCGGTGGGAAGCAAATCATCTTCGTAGGTGATATGTTCCAATTGCCACCGGTTGTGAGACAGGGAGCAGAACGTGAACTTCTCCGCGACATCTACCAGACAGATGATTTCTTCTTCTACAAAGCAGATGCAATCAAGCGTATGCGCCTCGTGAAGATTGAATTTCAGAAGATATATCGTCAAGATGACGACCAGCAGTTCCTTCACATCCTGGAGAATGTTCGCATGAACAAGGTAACCCCTGAGAATATCATGCACCTCAATCGGCGCGTTAAGCAGCCAACACCAGAAGATGGTATGGTTATCACGTTGGCACCGCTCAACATGACCGCTGACGGCATCAACCAACAGCGTTTGGCTGAGATTGATGCAGAGGAGTTCACTTACGAGGGAACCATCGCAGGAAAGTTTGATGACAAGAAACTGCCTGTAGAACTAAACCTACGACTAAAGGTTGGCGCTCAGCTTATGTTCACTCGGAATGACCAGCAAAAACGCTGGGCGAATGGCACACTGGCAAAAGTGGTCAAACTTACAAAAGACGAGATCCGAGTAGAACTCAGCAATGGTGACCAGCATGTGGTTCCATGTACTTCGTGGGATTCTGTTAACTACGAATACGACCGTGAAGCACGTAAGCTAAAAAAGGAGGTAACGGGAACATTTACCCAGTATCCTCTGAAACTGGCGTGGGCAATCACTATTCACAAAAGTCAAGGCATGACATTTGACAAGATGTCGCTTGACCTTAGCCGAGGTATCTTTGCTGCAGGTCAACTATACGTCGCACTCAGCCGTGTTCGTTCGTTGGATGGACTGTTCCTCTCAAAATCTGTTATCCCACAGTATGCTCACACAAGTCGTGAGATTATTGCGTACGCAAGTGGATACAACGACGAGCAGGTCATCAACAACGAGATAGAGAGTGGCAAGGCTGTCTATGGTGCACTACAGAATAACGACTATGACGAAGCCGCCAAGCAATACCTCTTGTTGGTGTGCAAAAAAGCACAAACCGGTGACATCAAAGAGGCAATGCAGCAGGCAAAGCGATTCCTTGACACCCTCATCTGTGACGATGATCTTATGGGATGCATCGAGAGTGTCCCAAAAGAACTGCTTACGTCAAGCCATTGGACATCACAATTCCTTGCTGCTTTGCTAAGCCTCTATTCAGGTCAGTACAAGCAGGCATTGGAACTTGCAGATGCTGTACTCGAAAACCACCGTTGTCAGGAGGCCCTATACGTGAAGTCACGTGCTTTAGCCATGCTTGAGCGTTATACTGAGGCAGACGCAGTGAACGTGCAGATGGGTGACGTGTTTGACATGGCAGCGCCAGATGCCAAGGTCCTCTATATGATTGCCATGCTGAATGAGATGCACATTGGAGACCCTGGACTTGATTTGATGCGCAAGCTCGTGGAAGCCAAACCAAAGTATGACAAAGGCATTCATGCGTTACGTATGCTGATGAAGCGTCATAATATCATGCTTGACTCGCCTAATGAATGCGAACTTATAGATGCATTCAACTCGGATATACCTGAAGAGGCTTTTGATGCTCAGTTGAAAATTTGTAGAGAAAAAGCACCAAAATCAGTGAGCTATCTGATAAGGAGGATAAAAAAAATGGAAATAGAGGAATAGAAGGAACTCATACGAATTTCATACACTGAGGATACCATGTTATTTATTTATTCCTTCCATGCAACTTATCTATATGATTGGATCAAGAAATAAATTTTATTCACCATAACAACAAGGAAAATGGAATAAAAGTATTAACTTTGCAGAAGAAAATTCTTATGTGATATGAACGAAATACAAGACAAAGAAATTTATCAGGGGTTGAATAACCTATACGCCAATGTAAGTGAGATTCTTGCCAATGCTAGGAAACGGGTTTATACAGCCGTCAACTTTGCGATGGTGGAAAGTTACTGGCTCATTGGCCAGCAGATTGTGGAGCATGAACAGCATGGCGAAGCAAGGGCTGACTACGGAAAAGGCTTACTGAAAGAGTTGGCAGCGAGGTTGACAACTGATTTTGGCAAAGGTTTTGACGAGCGCGAACTACGAAAAATGCGTCAGTTTTATCAAACATTCCCAAAACGGGACACACTGCGTCCCGAATTGACGTGGTCACACTATCGCCGACTGATTAGTGTAGAGAATGAGGATGCTCGCCTGTGGTATATGAATGAGGCAGCTGATAGCGTGTGGAGCACCAGGCAGATGGATCGTCAGATTTCCACACTCTACTATGAACGTCTTCTTGCCAGCAGAGAAAAGGAAACTGTTGTCGCTGAAGCGGATGAGAAATTAAAGAAGGTAGTTCCTACACAGTTTATTCGTGATCCGTTTGTTCTAGAGTTCTTGGACCTGAAAGATTACCCAGCCCTGCATGAGAGCGATATAGAGCAGGCGCTTATTGATCATCTGCAGCAGTTCCTGTTGGAGTTAGGACGCGGATTCTGTTTCGTTGGGCGTCAAAGGAGAATGCGCTATGACGATGAGGACTTTTATGTAGATTTGGTATTCTATCATAGTATTCTGAAGTGTCATGTGCTGATTGACTTGAAACTTGGTAAGTTGACACATGAGGATGTGGGGCAGATGGATAGTTATATCCGAATGTGGGATGCTCTCTATAAGAATGAAGATGATAACCCAACACTGGGTATTATCTTATGTTCACAAAAGAGTGAAGCCATCGTGAAATATTCTGTATTGAGCGAAGGTAAACAACTATTTGCTTCTCGTTACAAGCTTTACCTGCCTACTGAAGAAGAATTTAAACGCATGTTGGAATCAATAGAATGATCATTGTAGAGTCGACACGGAAGAAGTCTGTCACTATCCCTCATTTCATACACTGAGGATGCTATTTCATACAAATTGAGGTCTTGTGTTTTTTTCTTTTGGAGAAGATAATTGTAATTTTGCAGTGTCAATAATGAACAATTAAAAAACGAAAGAAAGATGGTAGGACTGATTATTGGTGGCATTATATACATAGCCATTTGTGAAGGTATCTGTAGTGCAATGGAATTGAAAGAGTTTAATCAGAAGGCTTGGGTGTATGCCATAGTAAGCGTGGTTGGAGGATTCTTGTTAAAGGTGGCAATGAGTTAATATAATAAAGGTGAGCAATAAAGTACTAATCATTACGAACTCTAACGAGTTGGTAAGAGTAAAACCAGAGAGGGTAGTTTACATCGAATCAGATGGAAACTACTCTACTATGACGTTGCATGATAAGACGGAGTATGTGTTTACGATGAATCTGGCTCACTGCCAGCAGCTGATAGAAAAGCAGTTGGGCAGGGAGGCTGAGACGTTTATACGTCTGGGTAAGCAACTTATAATCAATCGTGCGTACATATTCAAGATTAACGTAAACCGTCAGCAACTTATCATGGCTGATATGTCACTGAACGAGACCTTTAGTTTGTCTGCCTCTAAGGATGCTCTTAAGCAATTGAAGGCATATATAGAATCTACTGTAGGAAAGGAGGATAAGCTATGAATAACGACGAATTACAGGTACTGGGAACTTCGCACATACAGTCAAGGCATAATAAGTGGATGCTTATAGGTGGTGTTGTTGCTGTTTTGTTTATTGCCTGCTTGGTGGGATTATGGCTTGGCAGCAAGTCGTCTGATATAGCCAAGGCGAGTAAGAGGTCTACCATTCAGCCTGAGTTGCAACATGCTGTGGACTCGATGCTTAATGACCAGTTGAAACTGATAGATGGATTGCAGGGACAGGCTATAGTGATGGATGTAAAGACAGGTCGTATATTAGCTATGGCAGGTAGGGAACGTACGTTTGACGGGCAGTTCCAGCCATGTAATAACTTTGCCTATCAACAAGAGCCTGGTTCTACGATGATGATTGCTGCAGTAATGGCGATGTTAGAGACGGGCAAAACGAAACTCAATGATGAGTTTGATACTCAGGAAGGTGTATGGAGGATTAGTGATGATATAACTATGAGAGACCATAACTGGCGCAGAGGCGGATATGGCATGATTACATTGGAGAAAGCTTTGGAGGTGAGTTCGAACATTGCTGTCAGTAAGGCTATACAGAAGACCTTTAAGGGCAATGAGCAAAGATACTTTGAATTGCTCAAAAATATGAATTACGGAAAACCTGATAGTATTGATGGTATTGATAATTTGCGTCCGATGTTCTTTACTTCACCTAAAGATAGTGTATGGGCAAGCGATCAGTTGCTATATAGTTCAATTGGCTATGAGAGGCGTTTGACACCAATTCAGACCCTTGCTTTCTATAATGCCATAGCTAATGACGGCAAAATGGTAAGGCCGACATTATATGCTGGGACAACCGAAGTAATAAATAACCAGATTGCGAGCAAGAAGACAATAAATGAGATACAGCATTCACTCTATAATATAGTTTATCAAGGATTGGGTAAGAAAGCTGGATCAGATTTGACTTCAGTAGCGGGCAAAACAGGTACTGCTTCTGTTGGTTCTATAATATCTGGTGATAATGAGATAGTAGAATTTCATGTTTCGTTCTGTGGATATTTTCCTGCTACAGCGCCAAAGTATAGCATTATAGTTAGTATGAACAAATATGGACTGCCTGCAAGTGGAGGCCTGATGGCGGGAACGGTGTTCCATAACATCGTGGAATGGATGGTGAATCACAGAATGTTGCCACAAAAATAGAAGGATGAAAAATGTTGGGTATATAATGGCTAAAGGCTTTTCTCTAATTGCCTTACTATGCATGGTAGTCATATTGGCATGCAATAATGGAGCAAGGAAAAATGTGGGGAAGGAGAACAAAGCGGAAACTGATGAGGATAGCTTTACTGTAGTATATAACCAGCCAGTAAAGGGATATAGGGTGAAGACTGTGCTGAAGCCTTATGAGACTGATGTGCTGATAATGAAGGCTGCTATAACCTTTGATAAGGATGGAAAGCAGTTCACGCTTAAAACATCATGCTATGCTGATACTGCCTTCTGCAAGGGTAGGCTGGACTATAAAGAAGATAATGAAAAACTTCTGAAGAAATATCGCAATAAGACGGTGAAGGCTGATTATAATGAGGCTATGCCTTTCTTCTTTAAGGATATGGACTTTGATGGCGTAGATGAACTGGTGATAGTACACTATTCTATGGCTGACAGATATCATAATGGATATGATGTGTATCGCATTGTGGATGGGAAACCGATGCTTATAGATTATCCTCCATATAAGAGTGGGGAACATAAGGATTATGGAATGACTGACTATCCCGAGTTTGACTTTAAGCATAAAACTATTACATGTTCATTCCCTGAAGGAGAATTGAAATATGAGGAACAAACTATTTATGGCATAAGTGACAGGAAAAAGGATACGATAGTGGTAAATGGGGTTATGCATTATTTTAATCACATAGTGCAACAGAAGCGGCTGTCCTTTTCTAACGAATGACTTGATTATAAATGAATTTCATACATTAATCCTACCATTTCATACAAGATGGTAGGATTTTTTCTTCTTTATATATAATAAGGTGGTAACTTTGTAGCAAGAAAAGATTATTAACCCATAAAAAAGGAAAAGCTATGAAGAAGATTTTATTTGTTTGCTGCATGGTGTTTGCATCAATGAGTGCGAGTGCACAGTTTACTATCTATCAGCCAGTGGAAGGTCCAAGAAGTTCGTACAGACCAAGTAACGGATATGGAGTTCCCTTTACGATTTACGAACCTGTGGAAAGGGGTGTATATGGCCAACAGGCACAGCCTAGGATGCAACAGGTAACAATGACTGGTTATTATAATGACAATAACGGATGGCATAGTACCCCAATAAGGGTAGGGGTGAGAGGAGAAGAAATCATAGTGCTTAGTACCAAGACCCAGCATGGATGGGCGAATTGTGGCTCTATAGCAAGTGAAGTGGGAGCGTTTGACCCAGAGGAGGTGCGTGACAACTTTAACTATAAGGCTTTTAGCCCTCTGCTTGGTACAGTGTATTTCTAAGCAAATGAAAATAGATATGAATATAGAGATTTATGCTCCTAAGTATATCGAGGAGATAGGGGCAAATGCTGAGAAACAAGAGAATGCCTTATTGCCAAAGCCTGATATAGAGACTGATAATGACCGTTTGTTCATAATCTGCGATGCTAAAGGCAAGGATGGATGTGGCGATGTAGTCAGTCAGTCGCTATGCTTGGCATTGGGAAGGTGGTTTAATGAGAATGTAGCTGAGGGCGAGCCTGTGGATGATGGGCAACTGAAACTGGTGCTGGAGGATGTTTGCAAGGAACTGAAGGAGCAAGAGGCTAATAAGAACAAGAATATCAGACTATCGATGGCATTGCTGTATCTGCATCGTGATGGTGCGACTATTGCTCATATCGGTGACTGCCGAATATATCATGCCAGAGCAAAGAAAAATAAACCATTACTCCGCTGGTTTAAGAAAAATTATGAGGTTCTCTACGAAAGTGTTGACCAACCAGAAATCAGACTTGGAAAGACGGACTGCCTGAATCCTGAGGTGGTGCATATTACGGACATACAGCCGAATGATGTGTTCGCAATGTGTAATGCAGGAATGCTTGAGATGGATGAGACTGGTGAAGAAACCTTTATCAGCTGTATAATGAGTGACAAGATAGGTGTGATGAATCCTAAAGAGGCAGACTTGAATTACTTCAAGGAAGAGATTGCCCGCATTCTATGTATGTATAATCACTCTGCATGGATAGTTAAAATCAAGAATGTGTTATAAAGTAAGCTGATAGAAATCTACCATTATAAACCCACCCTGCGCCCTGCTCAATAATGGAGTGGTGCGCTTCCTTATTTTCCCCTGAAAATTTGGAGGAAAGGGTAAAAAGGAAGACATCTGATGTCTGATGTCTGAAGTCTGATGGATGAAGACAGATGTGACAAGGAACACTGTCACACTCACCTTTTCCCGACTTCAAAAACAAAAGATATGAAAAAGATAAAATACATTATTGTAGGAATTATATCTCTATTCTTACTATTTTATACTTATGGAGTCGCATGTCCTCCTTCTGTGCCAAAGGAGAAGGTAGCTGAGGCACTTGCATTTTGCAAAAAGAATCATTTAAGCACTGATTATGCTGTATTTGTAGATTTTAGTAAACATTCAGGACTTAAAAGGTACATGATATATAGTTTTAATAAACACAAAGTAGTGTTTTGTTGTATGTGTGCCAGTGGTCTGAATAAAGACAAATATTCTAACAAGCCAGGAAGTAACTTATCTTCTCTTGGTAAATATAGGATAACCAATCAAATCCATAATATGAGAATTGGAAGAGAAGGTCTTATTATAGAAGGATTAGAAAGTACCAATTCAAATGCTAGAAATAGAATGATCCTAATACATTACTCAGAAGTACTGAACAATTCTCCTCAAAGCACCTTTCCAATTCCGATCTTTATTGATGGAATTAGTGCTGGATGTTTCTCCATTACATCAAAAGGAGTTCATGAAACCAAGAAATTACCAAAACCAATGCTTTTGTGGGCATATAGATAATTATAAAATATATTCTGAGCTGTTAGATTATCTCTTAATAAAGTAACTAATTGCTAAATAAGGATTGGGTATTAAAAGAAGAAAGGTGAGCATTAAACTCACCTTTTCTTTTTCCATCTATTAACTTTGCATAGCTCCTCTACAACCTAAGTCTTTTGCTATACCTGCTGCTGTAGCAGGGTCATTTAGTAATTCATAGAGAACACAGGGACAGGTGAGTGTTCCACTCAAGAGCTGACTCGGCAAACGCCGACTCGGGTATATCCACCTCTATATTTCCCCTTAAAATTTGGAGGAAAGGAAAAATATTTCATGAAAAGTTTGGATGTAAGAATTCTTTGTTGTACTTTTGCATGCAGAGAAAACTGAAAAACAACCTGAGAAATTGGAGAAGAAGCGTAAGATGGCGTTTGCAGCACTGACTGTGGTGGTGCTGTTTTGGGCATGGTTAGGCTATGCCGTGGGCATAGAACACATGCCTGTGAAGAATACTATATGGGCACTGTCGCCTGCCATAATAGCGATTTCGCTGGCACTGATAACGAAGGAGGTGTACAGCTCGCTGCTGATGGGTATGCTGACGGGTGCCTTGCTGAATGCTGAGTTTGACGCTGTGGGCGGGCTGAACCAGTTGCTGCCTGAAGGCGTGATGAGTGTGCTGGCTGACAAATGGAATGTGGGCATACTGGTGTTCTTGGTGATTCTGGGCACTATGGTGCAACTGATGAACCGCACGGGCGGTTCGGCGGCATTCGGTGCGTGGGCTGCCAAGCGCATCAAGACGCGTGAGGGGGCTCAGCTATCGACGATGCTGTTGGGATGCCTGATATTCATAGACGACTATTTCAACTGCCTGACGGTGGGCTCGGTGATGCGCCCTGTGACTGACGGACACAAGGTAAGCCGTGCTAAGCTGGCATACCTGATAGACTCAACGGCGGCTCCGATATGTATCATTGCGCCTATATCGTCATGGGCTGCTGCAGTGTCGGGATTTGTGAAGGGTGAGAATGGCATCAGCATCTTTGTGCAGTCTATTCCTTATAATTTCTACGCTTTGCTGTCGCTGCTGATGATTGTGCTGATAACGCTGATGAAGGTGGATTTCGGTCAGATGGCGGTGCACGAGAGAAATGCGATGAACGGCGACCTGTTTACCTCAGGCAGAAGAGGACAAATAGCCGAGGTGGATGAGAAGGCTGCAAAGAAGGGTAGGGTGGCTGACCTGATATTCCCTGTGGTGTGTCTGGTGATAGGTTGTGTGATAGGTATGATATATACTGGAGGATTCTTCGAGGGCAAGAGCTTTGCTATGGCTTTTGCCGAGAGTAATGCCTCGGTGGGACTGGTGATGGGTTCGTCGGTGGCACTGATGATTACCATTGCCTATTACATATTGCGTCAGTCGCTGTCGTTCAGCAAGTGTATGGACTGTCTGCCTGAGG
>Ga0326512_10003028_pt1 | contig 12379 bp, 13 predicted proteins | sample 1_2617_0518_D_FD_203652 | JGI IMG/M metagenome (GOLD analysis project Ga0326512, IMG submission 203652) | Bovine rumen microbial communities from UC Davis, California, United States - 1_2617_0518 | ecosystem: Host-associated > Mammals > Digestive system > Stomach > Rumen | place: USA... | reverse complement strand
AACTGCGGGCCTGATCCGTATTATTACGGCGATCGTGGCTACAACATGAACGGCTATAGTCGTCATAGTATTGGCGATCAGGTTATTCAAATGTTGGAGAAGAAGATGGACACTACTGACTCTGCTTATGAACGTGAGGAACTCAAGAAGTTCATGCGGATGATCCGGAGTGCCGCTGACTAAGAAATCTACTGAGGGGAGAGCTTTTGAGTTGTCTCGGAGGCTCTCCTCTTTTTACGCAGTTAAGTGAGGGCTGATAACTATGGACAATATGACAGAATTTTTGGCCCATCACGGAATTAAGGGTCAAACAGATACGCTCGTTTCGAATCTTGAATTTGACGGTGCGTTTCTGGAACATTATCAGATTAAAGGGGCTAAACACGGTGTTCGGCGTTTTCAGAATCCGGACGGCTCTCTGACTCCGGAGGGACGCGAACGCTATGGTGTCGGTCCGGCGAGAGGCAGCTCCGAGAGTGCAAGCGGCGGAAAGACGAAGAACAAGAAACCGAAGTTTACTTTGAAAGTCAACGGCAAGGTTCACACGATCCAGTCCATGATCGACAAAGCATCCAAGGCGAAGCAGACGTTTAAAACCGCTGAGGAAAAGCTTGAGGAGACGAAAGACTACCTTGTAAAACATCCGAAAAAGCTTCCGAAATACGGACACACCCTCAGCGAAAAAGATGCGCAGGACGTTGTTAAGCGCATCGAGTTTGATCGAAAGCTTAAGGATGTGCGGAGGCAAGAATATCGACGCGGATGGGAAGTCGTAAACGATATCACCAGAAACGTCGGTACGCTGGCTACTCTGACGAGAAACAGCAAAGATCTTTGGAATAACACTGCCGAGATCTATAACGGCATTCTTGATATTACAGAAGCGACCGGAAAGACTGACAAACCCAGAAAGCGCATGCCGACGATCGGTAAAGGCGACAACAATCAGGGAAATAAGGACAAGAACAAAGACAATCAGAACTGAGGTAAAACCATGGCGTTATCGAACACCGCTGTACCGAAATATTACGGCGCTTTTCGAGACGCCGTGATGCGCGGGGAGATTCCGGTCAATCGAGAGGTATCGATGCAAATGAACCTCATCGACAATCTGATCGCCGATCCCCGCTTTTACTACGACGACGCTGTTCTGGACGGCTGGATCCGCTTTTGTGAGAGCGAACTGACACTGACAGACGGCGGGGACCTTGTGCTTCTCGACTCCTTCAAGCTTTGGGCTGAGGATATTTACAGCTGGTTCTATTTTATTGAACGCAGCGTGTGGGTACCCAATCTCCACGGCGGCGGAGGTCATTTCGAGATCCGCAAAATTAAAAAGCGGCTTAGAAACAAGCAGTATCTTATCGTTGGGCGAGGAGCGGCCAAATCAGTCTACTGCACCTGTGTTCAGGCGGACGGTTTGATTCTCGATGAAGAAGCAACTGATCAGATCGTGACGGCTCCTACGATTCGTCAGTCCGAGGAGACGCTGCTGCCGCTGAAAATCGCTATCGCGCGGGCTAAAGGTCCGGTTTTAAAGTTCATGACGGAGGGCTCTCTGCAGAACACAACCGGAAACAAGGCCGACCGCGTGAAGATTGCCCCGACGAAAAAGGGTATTGAAAATTTTATCACCAATTCCATCATCGAATCCCGCCCTATGCGCATTGACAAACTCCAGGGAGCCCGCTGCAAGTACGCGACAGTGGACGAATGGCTCTCTGGCGACGTCAAAGAGGATGTTGTTGGTGCTCTGGAGCAGGGAGCCGCGAAGGTCGATGACTGGCTGATCGTGGCGACAAGTTCTGAGGGCACGGTGCGAAATGGACCAGGCGATACGATCAAAATGGAACTGATGGAGATCCTGAAAGGGGATTATTACAATCCCCACGTCTCTATTTGGTGGTATAAGCTTGATGACATCAAAGAGCTAAATGATCCTACGATGTGGGTCAAGGCTAATCCGAATCTCGGGGCAACCGTCAGCTACGAGACGTACAAGATCGAGCTGGATCGGGCGGAAAAGAACCCCTCGGTCCGCAATGATATTCTGGCTAAACGTTTCGGCATCCCGATGGAGGGTTACACGTACTTCTTCACCTACGACGAGACCAAACCGCATCGCCGCCAGTATTTTGACGGTATGATGTGCTCGCTTGGTGCAGACTTGAGCCAGGGTGACGACTTCTGCGCGTTTACTTTCTTGTTCCCGCTTCCGGGCGGCAGTTTCGGCGTGAAGGCCAGGAGTTATATTACGTCTTACACATTCCAGAAATTACCAAGAGCTCTTCGTTCTGAGTATGAGAAATTCATTCGGGAAGAAAGCTTGGTTGTGATGGAGTCTACAGTTCTTGACATCGGTGAGGTGTATGAGGATCTGTACCGGTTCATGGACATTAAACACTATAACGTTCAGTGTCTCGGTTACGACCCGTATAACGCGCCTGTCTTTATCAACCGCTGGGAGATCGACAACGGTCCCTACGGCATTGAAAAGGTCCCTCAGGGTGTCAAGACCGAATCGGTACCTCTTGGTGAAATTAAAATTCTTGCTGAACGGCGGGAGCTTTTATTTGATGAGCTCATCATGTCGTTCTGCATGGGGAACTGCATCACACAGGAAGACACCAACGGCAACCGAAAACTTTTGAAAAAGCGCCGTCAGGAAAAGATCGATAACGTCTCGGCTCTGATGGACGCCTACATCGCGTACAAAGCGAACAGAGATATGTTCATGTAAAACTGACGGAGGATGACTCCAATGTCGATTGACAAAATCATTGCTTTGATCGGGGCTAAGAGCGGAGAACTCTCTTTCTGGGGAGTCGTGATATTTCTGCTCAGCATCGGCGTGGAGTTCACCCCGATCAAATTTAACCCGTGGACCGCGATTCTTGGTTGGATCGGGTCCCGACTGAACTCGCGCCTGAACGCCAAGCTCACAGAAATTGAGAGCAAAGTTGACAAGCTCGGAAATGATCTCGACAAACACATAACAGAATCCGTTGCAAAGGAAGTCAAGGATACCCGCCGTGATATTCTTGACTTTTGTAATGCCTGTATGAACGGTCGAAAACACACAAAAGAGCAGTTCGAATTTGTGATCAAACAATGTGATGAATACGAGAAATACATTAAGGAGAAAGGAATCCGAAACGGCGTGGTCGATGCGGCTATGACTGAAATTCGGAGACTCAATCTGAAATGTATTCAGGAAAATTCTTATTTAAGAGAGGGAGAGGACTATGAAGTTCACCGTTGAATGGCTTAAGGCCGCGCTGATCCGAATGATCCGAACCGCAGCGCAGGTCGCTCTCGGCATGCTGACGATTGGGGCGACTGTCAGTGAGATCGACTGGCGAAACCTGATTTCCGTTTCCCTTGTCGCTGCTGTGTATTCGCTTCTTACGAGCGTCATCACAGATCTGCCTGAGATCGGAAACGACGGGACGATTCATGTTGACGGCGCTGGCGGTATTTCCGCGATCGATATGGATCTGGACGCGGCGGAACTCGCGAAAAAGAGTCTGATTAAATTCAAAATCGAAGACGCTGCAGCGAACAACAAATGAGGTGACAATTCATGAGAGACTACGATTACGTCATTCTCTATGACGAGAATGGAGAGCCGTATCTTGAGCATGCCTGGCTTGGTAACGCGTGGAACAAGGCTAAGGGCGGTGCTTCTCGGGCGGCTTCAAAAGCCGGTAATGCTATTAAGAGCGCCGGCAAGAAAGGCCATGCTTATCTGATGAAGGTCGGCGAAGGGGCTAAGGCCCGTTATTTCTACACGAAAGACGAGGTTGAGGCTTATTACAATCGCGGCAAGCAGAAAGTCGGTCAGGCTGTAGACAGTGCCAAGAAAACCGTTAAGGACAAACTCGGCTATGATGAGCGAGAAGATCTTGAACGGGCAAGAAAATCACACTTTTTCAGAGCTCAGAAATATAATGCTGCTAAGAAAGCTTATGATAGCACACCCCTCGGCAAGCTTGAGAATGCCAAGAACGCTGTCGGTGAAAAAGTGGATAGTGCAAAGAAGGCCGTATCCGAAACAGCTTCCAAAGTCAGTAGTAAAGCCAAAAGCGCTGCGGATAGCGTAAAGAAGTACGGTTCTAAAAAGCTTTCTGAGCTTGACAGCGCTCTTGATTCTGCAAGGGACAGCATTCAGGAAACTGCCGGGAATGTAAAGTCGGCCGCTTCCGATGTCGCGCAGGCGGTTAAGGATTACGGTTCTCGTAAGCTTTCCGAGCTTAACTTCGCATATAACGATGCTAAGAATGCTGTCCAGGATAAGCTTGGCTACGATGAAAAGCGAGCCCTTGAGGATGCTCAGGGTGCAGTTTTCAACCGTAAGCGTAAAGTTGCCGCTGCTCAGGAGGCTTATAACAATACGCCGCTTGGCAAGCTTGAGAATGCCAAGAACGCTGTCAGTGAAAAAGTGGATAGCGCGAAACGTGGGATCTCCAGCGCTGCCAACAGTGCGCGTACATCTGTTTCCAATGCCGTCGGTAAGGCAAAGGAGACGGCAGGTAGACTTTATGACGATGCTCGTGAGACCGCTTCCAATGTTGCCGGTAAGGCAAAGGAAACGGCAGGTAGACTTTATGACGATGCTCGCGAGACTGCCGGTGATCTTCGTGATTCTGTTAGTCGTGCCACCGATAAAGCCCTTGAATCCGTTACCAATACTGTGACCAAGGCGCAGGCTCAGTCCGAATACAACAAAGCTGTGAGAGAGTATGAGCGTCTGAAGGACGGCGACGATTACGACGCAGAACTTGATGCTTATGTCGAAATGTGGGCGGCAAAGCGTAATCTGGAAAACTTTAAATAATATTAAACGGAGGTGATTCCATTGCCCACTTTTAGTGAGCGTATTCAGAAGGCATGGAACGCCTTTCGGAATAAAGATCCCACTCCTAAGCAAAACTTCTTTGCTTACAGTTCAGCGGGGAGCTACAGGCCGGATCGTCGAAGATCGAGCGTCGGAAACGAACGGTCTATTATTGCGCCGATTTTAAACCGTCTGGCGGTGGATGCGGCGGCTGTGGATATTCGCCACGTTCAGCTGGATGAATACCAGCGCTATAAGGAAGACGTTCATGATGAGCTCAATGATATTCTGACGCTTGAAGCAAATCTGGATCAGTCGGCCAGAGAATTCAAGCAGGATGTCTATGCGTCGCTTCTGGACGAAGGATATATTGCCGTTTGTCCGATTGTGGCCGATGTGAATTACTCTACCATGGGTGTCAATAAGATCAAGTCGGCCCGCGTCGGCAAGATTATGGCCTGGTATCCGAAAGAGATCGATGTAGAGCTTTATAATGAAGAGACGGGCAAGCGTGAAACGATCCGGATGCCGAAAAAGCTCTGTGTGATCCTGCAAAACCCGTTTTATGAAATCATGAATGCGCCGAATAGTCTGATGATGCGTCTTCGGAAAAAGCTGGCTCAGCTTGATCAGATCGACGATAAAACTGCTTCCGGAAAGCTTGATATGATCATTCAGCTGCCATATGCGACGCGGCATGAGACGCAGAAAGCCCGCGCGGAGGAACGACGTCACGACCTGGAAGTTCAGCTGGCCGGGTCGAAATTCGGTATCGGCTACATCGACGCTTCCGAAAAAGTCATTCCGCTTGGACGACCGTTGGATAATAATCTTCAGACGCAGATCGATTCTCTGTCGAAACAGCTGATGGATCAGATCGGTGTTTGTCCGGAGATTCTCAACGGTACAGCTAATGAAATGACCAAGCTGAACTATAACAACGATATTATCGAGCGACTTGTGACTACGTTTACGGACGGTCTTAATCGTAAATGGTTAACTGATACCGCCCGGACGAGAGGGCATGCGGTTATGGCTTTTATGAATGCTTTTCGTGTGGTACCTCCGACGGAGATCGCAAAGCTCGGTGATACCCTGCTGCGCAACCAGATTCTGACAGCAAACGAAATGCGAGGAATCCTCGGTTTCAAGCCGTCCGATCAGGAGAGCGCAGACACCCTTATGAACCCCAACATGCCATATGACATGCAGATGGATCCAACGGCTGGCGAAGGTGAGGAAACTTACGACGAGACCGGTAACGAGGAGCCAACGTATGAAGAAGGACTTCCTGATGGAGCTCAGTATGCGCAAGATGAATACGACGGCGCGGAACGGATTCAAAATGGAAGTAATTCCCAGTATTAACAGGAGGTCGCATTATTATGCCTGAAATGCTTGAAAGCATTCCCAAACAGTACAAAGGCTGTGATTTCGCTGGCTGGGCTACTCGAAACGATCTTCGATGCAGCGACGGCCGTACGATCCGGCGAGATGCCTTTGCCCATCAGAACGGCATGAAAGTTCCGCTGGTATGGGCACACAATCACGACTCCCCCGAAGCAGTTCTCGGACATGGATTCCTTGAGAACCGCCCCGAGGGGGTCTTTTTTTATGGCTTTTTCAATAACAGCGATGAAGCCAAGCGCGCGAAGGAAGATGTTCAGCACGGCGACATTACTGGCCTTTCGATTTGGGCCAACCAGCTTAAACAGAACGGCGGCGATGTTCTCCACGGTTCGATCAAGGAGGTCAGTCTGGTACTGGCCGGAGCGAACGTGGGCGCGCAGATCACCTATCCTGTTATCGTGCATGGCGATGATGCTGAAACTCTAATGGATGAAGCTTACATCTGTGTTGGCGAGGAGTACAGTCTGTATCTCGCACATGCCGACGAAGATGAAGATGGAGGAAACGAAATGGATAAAGATCTCACTGTCCAGGATGTCCTTGACACGATGGACGAGGACCAGCTGAAGGTGCTGTCTTTCCTGGTCGCTCAGGCCGCCAATGGAGACGACGAGGATGATGAAGAGCCGGTCGCTCATTCCGATCTCGGCGAGGACGCCACGATTGACGATGTCATCGACACCATGGACGACAACCAGAAGAAAGTGATGAACTTTCTCATTCAGAAAGCCGCGGACGATGCTGCGGCTGAAATTGAACATTCCGATATGGAGGATACTACTATGAACTTCAATGCTTTTGATAACGGTACCACCCAGACCCAGAGCGCGAACTATCTGTCCCACAGCGACGAGCAGGCTATTATCGCCAGCGCCAAGAAGTATGGCAAGCTGAGCGACGCCATTTCTGCCTTTGCCGAGGAGAACAACCTCTCCCACGACGGTCTGGCTCCCGTGAGCGGTGCCACTTCCTATCCCTCTGGTCAGACTCCCGCCGGTGTGGATAGCTTCTTCCCTGACTACCATGATGTTTATCCCGGCGCCCCTGAGCTTGTTACCAACGATCAGGCTTGGGTCAAGGCTGTTCTGACCAAGGTTCACAAGAGCCCGTTCAGCCGCATTCGCACCAGCTCCGTTGATGTTCGCAACATCGAGGAGATCCGCGCCCGTGGCTATGCGAAGGGCAAGGAGAAGGTTCTGGCCGGTAACTATGCCGCTGCTAAGCGCGCTACCGACCCTCAGACCGTGTATGTTCGTTCCGCGCTGAACCATGACGACATCGTTGACATCACCGATTTCGACTATGTTGATTATCAGTACAAGATCGACCGCATGCAGCTGGAGCTTGAGCTGGCTCGCGCTATTCTTATCGGTGATGGTCGTGATGCTGCGGCTGCCGATAAGATCATTCCCGATCACATCCGTCCTATCTGGACCGACGGCGATCTGTACACCATTAAGAAGACTCTGAACGTCACCGCTCCCGAGAACGATCCTGGTTTTGGTCCCAACTATCTGTACGCTCAGGCCATGGAAGAGGCTCTGCTGGACGCCAAGATTGACTATCGCGGCACTGGCACTCCCGATATGTTCTGCACTCAGCAGTTCTTCAATAAGATGCTGCTGGCGAAGGACCTCAACGGTCGCCGTCTGTACGCCAATAAGGGCGAGCTGACCAGCGCTCTTGATGTCGCTAATGTTTACACGGTTCCCGAGTTTGCCAACAAGACCCGTACTGTTGGTGAGGGTACTTCCGCTAAGACCTACCGTCTGCTGGCCATCATCGGCAACCTGACCGACTACGCTCTGGGTCAGACCAAGGGCGGCGAGATCATCCATCGCACCCAGTTCGACATCGATTTCAACCAGGAGAAGAGCCTGCTTGAGACCCGCGTGTCCGGTGCTACCACCCGCATTTACTCCTTCATCGTTATCGAGGAAGAGGTCGCGTAAACAATCAAAATGGAAGAGAAGAGGTAGTCTATGGCACGGTTTTACGGTCGCGTCGGTTTTATGATCGACGAGAAGGAAATTCCAACGAGCCCAAGTCGTTACGCTCCGCAGATTATTGAGCGTTTTTACTCGGGTGATACCTATAAAGTCGGTATTCGTCAGCAGAACTCTGAGAAGCCTGTTGACGATTTTAACCTCTCTAACGATATTTCCATCGTGGCTGATGCTTTTGCTCTGCACAACTTCTCTTCCATGAAATATGTGGAGTATATGGGGACGCTTTGGGAAGTCCAGAGCGTCTCCGTAGAGCATCCGCGTCTGAGGATTTCGTTTGGAGGTGTCTACCATGGACCGACGCCTTAAATTCGACGAAGAATTACGCGAAGTTCAGTTACTCATCAACGGCTATCACCATACTTATTTCGAGCCTCCTGAAACGGTTCGCATGAAGTATGATGCCGTGATCTATCAGCGCCAGGAATTCAACGTTCGAAGAGCAGACAATCGAAGCTATCTCATCCGCGACGGCTATCTGGTGACGGTTATCAGCCGAGACCCAGAAACAAAGCTGCCGCAGGCCATTCAGGATCACTTTGAGCGCTGCTCTCCCGGGCGTTTCTTTGTGCGCGACAATCTCTATCATTTCCCATTTACCATTTTCTATTAACCATAAGGAGGAAACCTAATATGGCTAAGCTTATTTGGGATGCAGTCGGCGAACGGCTGTACGAAACCGGTACTAAGAAGGGCGTTCTCTACCTTCAGAATGCTGCCGGTAAGTATCCGCAGGGCGTGGCCTGGAACGGTCTGACCGGTTTCAGCGAAGAGCCCGACGGTGGTGACGCCAACGACATTTACGCCGACGACATCAAGTATCTGTCCATTCGTTCTACCGAGAACTTCAAGGGCACGATTACTGCTTATACCTATCCCGACGAATTTGCCGAGTGCGATGGCTCTGCGACTCTGGTTCCCGGTGTGACCATCAATCAGCAGCCTCGTAAGTCCTTCGGCTTCTCTTACGTCTCCACGATCGGCAACGACACCCAGTTCGACGACTATGGCTACAAGATCCATCTGATCTGGGGAGCCTCTGCTTCTCCTTCTTCCAAGGATTACCAGACCATCAACGACAGCCCTGAGGCAATCGAGTTCAGCTGGGAGATCGACACTATTCCTACCACGGTCACCGGTCACAAGCCTACCGCGCACATGGTCATCGATTCTACTAAGTTCACTACGACTGAAGCTAAGGCAAAGCTCACCGCGCTGGAGAACGCGCTTTACGGCACTGATGCTGACACTACGACTGAGACTGCGGCCACCAGCCCCTGGCTTCCTACTCCCGATGAGGTTATCAAGATCCTCAACGGCGAAACCGTTACTCCGCCCGCCACTACCTGATTTATATTTTCAGGGACGTATTCAGTTCGGCTGGCGTCCCTTCTTTTTTTAACATGAAAGGAGAATTCTGCAATGCTTAAGAAGCTTATTACCTTTACCAATTTCGACGGTGCTGAGGAAAAAGTCGAGGCATACTTTAACCTCACCAAGACCGAATGTGTAGACCTAAACCTGGAATACGAGGATGACGGCGGTCTGATCGGCCGTATCAAGAAGCTCATGGTCAAGAACGAGAAGGGCGAGATTCCTCAGAAGCCCGCTGTGGATTTCATCAAGCTTCTGGTCGAGAAGTCCTACGGTGTTCGCCCGAAGGATAATCCTTCCCTGTTTCTGAAGGAAGACGACTACGGTAAGCCTCTGTTTAAGAAATTCAAGCAGACCGGCGCTTACGATACCTTTGTCTATGCGCTGCTGACTGGCGAAGAGTCTCTTGAGGAATTTGCCAACGCGATTCTGCCGCAGATCAACGATAAGCAGAAGGCCGAGGCTGAAAAGCTGCTGGCAAAAGAGGGTATTTCTACCGCCGCACTCCACGAGGTCTGACATAACATATGCCGATCTCTATTACGATTCCTGAAAAAGATCTTTTTGATCCGCAGCTGAACCGATTCATTACGATTCATCAGCAAACGCTGTCGTTTGAACACTCGCTTCTGAGTATTTCAAAATGGGAGTCGAAATGGCATAAGGCATACTTGACAAAAGACCCAAAGACGGAGGAAGAGACACTGGACTATCTGCGCTGTATGTGTCTGACGCAGAATGTGGATCCTCTGGTCTTTCGCGCGATGGATGCAAAGTCGGCGAGAGCGCTGTCAGATTACATTTCGGATCCGATGACGGCAACAACGATAAACCGAAAGCAAAATCGTCCATCCAGAGAGATCGTGACGAACGAGCTCATTTACTATTGGATGGTGGAGCTCGGAATTCCGTTCGATCCATGTCAGAAATGGCATTTGAATCGCCTCATGACGTTGATTGAAGTAACATCCATCAAGAAACAGCCGCCGAAGAAAATGGGTAAAAAAGATCTTATGAGCCGAAACGCCGCTTTAAACGCTCAGCGTAAAGCTCGGCTCGGCACACACGGTTAACTGACAAGAAAACAAAAGGAGACTTTTATGATTCAGTGTACGGTTAAAGGAGATTTTAAAAAGACTCGCAGCTTTCTTAAGCGAATCGTAAAACTGGATCTTGAAAGTCTCCTTATTAAATATGCGGAGGAAGGCGTTGAAGCGCTGGCGTCCGCCACACCGGTCAGGACCGGAAAGACTGCGGCCTCGTGGTCGTATGAGATCGTAAAAGAAAAAGATAAAATCAGTATATTTTGGACAAATTCAAATATGGAACAAAACGTTCCCGTTGCTGTGATTCTGGATTATGGTCATGGAACAGCAAATGGGGGATATGTTCAGGGACGGCATTTCATTTCACCGGCCATTCGTCCCGTTTTCGATAAAATAGCCGAGGCTGCCTGGAAGGAGGTTGCGAAGAAATAATGCCGAACAGCAACAGTAATGTAGAAGAACGCATTGTAGAAATGCGAATCGACAACAAGAAGTTTGAAGCCGGGGCCAACGCTTCGATCAAAACTCTTGAGAAACTTGAAAAAGCACTCAATATTAAGAGTAATTCCAACGCAATCGATGAGATGACCAGGTCAGTCGAGAAGTTTGATGTTTCGCCCATCACGAAAGGCTTTAATCAGGCAACCGATAGTCTTGGCGAGTTTATAAAAAGCACGGCCGGATTAGCATTGATTGAAAACGTCATGAACGACGTGTACTCTGCCGGAAAACGCATGGTGCAGTCGCTTACCACCGATCAACTTAAGGCCGGTTTCAGTAAGTATGAAGACATGACCACGTCCACCCAGATGATCATGGGTACGACACGCGAATTAATCGGCACTCCGTTAGAAGCAGATTGGTGGATTGATGAAGCCGGCGCCATAAGAGATGCCAATGGTTCGTTAAAGGGCTTTATCGATGAAGCTGCGCAAATGGCTAATGTAAATGCTCAGCTTGATAAGCTTTTGTGGTTTACCGATGAAACTTCTTATAGTTTCACCGATATGAGTAGTAATGTCGGAAAATTTCTTGGCGCAGGCGTCGGACTTGAAGAAGCCACCAATGCAATGATGGGTATTGCTGTTTGGGGCGCTTCGGCCGGTGCACAAACACAAGAAGTTTCCCGAGCTATGTATAATATTTCTCAGGCCGTTGGTTCCGGTAAGATGACTCTTATGGACTGGAAGTCAATCGAAAATGCCAATATGGCAACGCTTGAGGTTAAAAAGAACATTCTTGCTATTGCGGCGCAAAAAGGCGTTTTAGCGGATATTGTCAATGGCGAGAATTATGACGAGTTTAACTATACAACGATTTTAGACCCAGATCAGATCGCAAATATGACTGAAAAAGAGGTCGATGCGATCATTAACGCGAAGAACTTTCGTGAATCTTTAAGTCAGGGTTGGCTTACAACAGATGTAATGACGGAAGTATTTTCGCAGTATGGCGCGTTTGCTGATCTATTGTATAGTGCTACTGAAGAAACAGAACTTGAAGCACGTCCGATGCTTCAGCTTTTAGAAGAATATAGAAGATTGGGCGATGAAGGAACCAACTGGTCTGGATGGGCAAGTTCATCTCGCGTCGATGTAAAACGATTAAAAGAAATTGTCAAGCAGCTTGACGAACTTGGCATTGAATTTTCTGAAACTGGTTTTCGTATGGGCCAGGAAACAAAAACCTGGTCTGAAACCATTGAC
>Ga0326512_10003027_pt1 | contig 12383 bp, 13 predicted proteins | sample 1_2617_0518_D_FD_203652 | JGI IMG/M metagenome (GOLD analysis project Ga0326512, IMG submission 203652) | Bovine rumen microbial communities from UC Davis, California, United States - 1_2617_0518 | ecosystem: Host-associated > Mammals > Digestive system > Stomach > Rumen | place: USA... | reverse complement strand
ACTTTTCTTGATAATCAGCAGGATATTCAGAATCTGTTCCAGATGACCCCGTATGCTTACCGGACGGGCGCATCTGAACGGGAACGGCTCCAATCGCTCACAAGTCTCACCGTCCAGACGGCATTTGAAATTTTGATATACCAGAAAGAAAGGTGACAGTATGGCCTTTGATGGTGCTTATTTATATGCAGTGAAACAGGAAATCGAACCGCTGATTAATTCCAGAGCGGATAAGATTCATCAACCCTCGAAAGATGAAATTTTAATTCATCTGAGGGGCTATCAGGGCATGAAAAAGCTCCTGATTAATATCTCCGGCGGAAGTGCGCGTGTGCATCTGACGGACATCAGCATCGAGAACCCGGCTGCGCCCCCCATGTTCTGCATGTTGCTGAGAAAGCATCTCGGCGGAGGAAAATTGGCCGCCGTCCGGCAGGATGGCTTAGAACGCATTTTATTTCTTGATTTCGACTGCATCAATGAACTGGGCGATTCCGTGCGCCTGACACTCGCCTGTGAGGTCATGGGCAGATATTCCAACTGTATTTTAATCAATCAGGATGGGAAAATCATTGATTCTCTGAAACGAAATGCCGACATCACCCGGGAGCGCGTTCTCCTGACGGGCTTCCCCTACGAAATGCCCCACAGAAATCAGAGACTGAATTTTCTCGATACGGATGACATCACTATCCGGAATGCTTTATTATTGGCTCCGGATAATGCCCTCGATAAGGCATTATTATCCATCTTTGAGGGCGTTTCGCCCCTGCTGACACGCGAATGGAGTTATTATACCTGCAAATCCGGAGTCAGAAGCCATGACCTGACCGAAAATCAAATTCAGAGATTATTGTATATCATTCATAAAACTGCCAATATGCTCAAAAATCAGGAATATCAGTTTCATTTGCTGGCCACGCCCGAAGGACAGCTCAAAGATTTCTGTTTCTTCCGGCCGGAACAGTACGGAAGTCTGATGCTTGTCAAGCCGATGCCCTCAGCAAGTTCCGCACTCGATGCCTTTTATTCTCAGAGAGACCTCAAAGCCCGGATGAAACAGCGTGCTAATGATTTATTCAAGCTCATCATGAACAGAATCGAGCGTATTACGAAAAAACTCGATAATCAGCAAAGTGAACTTGCGGAAACCTCTAAGATGAATCAGAATAAACTATACGGCGATTTGCTGTCGGCGAATCTGTATCGAATCCAGAAAGGTGATATTTCCGTCAAATTAGAGAATTTCTATGAAGAATCCTGCCCGGAAGTGATAATTCCTTTACAGGCCAATCTCAATCCCTCACAGAATGCACAGAAATATTATACGCTCTATCGGAAAGCCGCCACTGCCAAACAGAAATTATCTGAACAAATCGAACAGGGAAAACAGGAGCTTGCCTATCTCGAAAGTGTCTTCGACATTCTGAGCCGTGCCGAAACAGAAAATGATTTGCTTCTCCTCCGGGATGAACTCGCCCAGCAGGGCTATGTGAAAAACCGGAATCAGAAACAGAAAGTCCCCAAACAAGCCCCTCCGATGGCGTATCAGTCCGAGGATGGTTTTTTGATTTTAGTCGGGAGAAACGGCCGTCAGAATGATTTACTGACCCTGAAACAGGCCGCTAAAAATGACATCTGGCTTCATACGCAGAACATCCCCGGAAGTCATGTCATACTCGTGACGGACGGGAAAGAACCGTCAGAAACGGCCATCCGTCAGGCGGCAATCTTAGCGGCATATCACAGCAAAGCACGGGATTCCGCACAAGTCCCCGTTGATTTCACCAAAATCAGATACGTCAAGAAGCCCAACGGCGCAAAGCCCGGCATGATGATTTATACCAATCAGCAAACACTATACATCCGCCCGGATGCTGAAATCTGTGAAAAATTAGCTCTGAAAGGGTGAAAAACTTGAAAATCCAGAAATTAGATTATGATTTTTATCATAGGGACTGCCTGATAGTTGCCCCGTCATTAGTGGGGAAAATTCTGGTGCATCGTCTTCCGGACGGAACGGAACTCCGGGAGCGCATCACCGAGACGGAGGCCTATCGGGGTGAGGAAGACAAGGCCTGTCACGCCTCGAAAGGCCGTACCAAGCGTTCAGACATGCTCTATCAGGATGCCGGGACGATTTATGTGTATTTATGCTACGGGGTTCACTATCTGATGAACGTCATCACGGGAGAGAAAGAAGAACCGCAGGGCGTACTAATCCGGGCAGGGGAGGTACATCCGAGTCCGGCGCGTCTGACAAAGTATCTCCAGATTGATAAGAATCTCAGCGGGCAGTGCATCTTAAATAACCCTGAAATCTGGATTGAGGATGACGGCAAAATCTGCACATGGCATACGGAAACGCGTGTCGGCATTGATTACGCCGGGGAAGTCTGGAAAAATAAGCCCTGGCGATGGGTCATGGATAAAGCATCATTCTGATGAGAATATGGAAACTTTTGGAGAAAAATTAAGAACATTGAGAAAAAATGCCGGTCTGACACAAAAACAGCTTGCAGAACGAATCTGGGTCACAAAAGCCGCTGTCAGCAATTATGAATTATATGGGCATATGCCCTCACTGGAAACGCTCGTCAGGATTGCAAGGGTATTCCATGTGACAACGGATTATCTGCTCGGATGTGAAACATCAAGACAGATATTCGAGGCAGACGGCCTCACAGAGGAAGATATGCAGGTCATTCAGAATATGATAGATTTGCTAAAGAAAAAGAACATCAGTCAGAAATAGAAATCAGCTCTGCGCGGAATGCACGGAGCTGATATATTTTTATGCTAATGTCACTTTATGGAAGACTTTCTTTCCCTTCTTGATGATGACTTCCCCTTCGATTTTGATTTCTGCCTTGGGGTCGGTGACTTTTTCGCCGTTGATGCTGATACCGCCCTGCTGGACATTTCTGCGCCCCTCGGATTTTGTCGGGACGAGTTTGCATTCTACCAGCAAATCTAAAATATTGATTGCGCCGTCCGTGAGTTTCTCCGCCGGAATGGCCGTTGACGGCATATTCTCAGAGTTTCCGCCGCCGCCGAAAACTGCCTTTGCGGCTTCGAGTGCCTTATCGGCTTCTTCCTTGCCGTGAACGAGTTCTGTCAGACTGTAAGCAAGCAGTTCTTTTGCCTTGTTGAACTCTGCGCCCTCCATGTGCTGTTCCATCTCCTCGATTTCCTCAATGGGGACGAATGTCAGCATTTTCAGGCACTTGATGACATCGGCATCAGCGACATTTCTCCAATACTGGAAGAATTCGTAAGGGCTTGTTTTTTCGGGGTCGAGCCAGACGGCACCCTTTTCAGTTTTGCCCATTTTTTTGCCCTCGGAGTTGAGCAGGAGCGTGATGGTCATTGCATAGGCATCCTTGCCGAGTTTCTTTCTGATTAATTCGGTACCGCCGAGCATATTTGCCCACTGGTCATCGCCGCCGAACTGCATATTACAGCCGTAATCCGTAAAGAGTTTGTAGAAGTCATAGCTCTGCATAATCATATAATTGAATTCAAAGAAAGTCAGGCCTTTTTCCCATCTCTGCTTATAGCACTCGAAAGAGAGCATTTTGTTGACGGAGAAATAAACGCCTACTTCGCGGAGCATATCGACATAATTCAAATCGAGAAGCCAGTCAGCATTGTTCACAGCAATGGCCTTGCCATCGGAGAAGTCAATAAAACGGCTCATTTGTTTTTTAAAGCATTCGACATTGTGATTGATGGTTTCTTTGGTCATCATTTTGCGCATATCGGACTTACCGGAGGGGTCGCCAATCATGCCGGTACCCCCGCCGAGGAGGACAATGGGCTTATTTCCGGCCATCTGGAGGCGTTTCATGAGGCAGAGAGCCATAAAATGGCCGACATGGAGGGAATCAGCAGTCGGGTCGAATCCGATGTAGAATGTTGCTTTTCCGGTGTTGATGAGTTCTTCGATTTCTTCTCTGTCCGTGAGCTGTGCGAGCAGTCCACGGCGTTCGAGTTCTTCAAAAACGGTCATGATAATTACTCCTTCATGATTTAATAAATTTATTTATTCTGCCGGAGACAGAACATTATCAATATTATTGGGGACAAATACAGAATCATCATAGACGGTGAAAATTAAAATTCTGATTTGTTTTCCGTTGAGATACCCCGTTCTGTGGTCTTGTGTTGCAGGTCTGTGCAGAGTTGTCACGCTGTAGAGGATGGCTTTATATTCAACAGTATTATCTTTATATTGAATTTTCATAGGCATCAGCATAGCGATGATGACAACTATCAATAAAATAAAAGCTTTTTTTCTTGATTTTTCGTCAATATTCAAGTTCTCACCTCAACAAAAAACGCCCCTGCGTGATGCAGAGGGCGACTAAATACCGCGGTACCACCTCAATTCGTCAGGCGAAAACGCCGAACCTTGATACGCTGATAACGTGCGTAACTCCGTATTCCCCTACTTGATAACCCGTTCAGGGAATCCGCTCCGGAATGTATTTCAGGGAGTTCTGTTTCATGCCTCGCACCGCCCGGCAATTCTCTGCAAACAGAAAGTTCTCTTACTTCTTTCCATCATAGCGTTTCAGATATGAATATATTTTAGCATATTTTTTGAAATTTGTCAAGTATTTTTTTCAGATTTCAGAATCACAGAAAGAAATCTGCCGTCAAAATGATTGCCCCATCCGTGATGCTCTGAAATTCTTGAAAAGCTGACTTTCTCAGCATTGGGGAGTGAGATATGTTTTCTTTCAAGAGCATCTGTGATTTTTTCCAGATATGGCATTGCATTGCTTTCATCTGTGAACGCTTCCTCCATCTGATAGAGAGCAAGCAGTAACTGATTGACATCATCATGACAGTTTTGATAAAGTTTCCTGAATTTATCATAATCTGTTTCGGAAATATCTTCAAAGTACGAAGATGCAAAATCCGGCTTTTCAAACAGAGCCTGCGGAAGCAGTTCAATGAATCTGTAACCCCAGTCATCAAAATACATTGATGTCAGTTTCCACATCTCTTCTGAAAGAATCGTCCAGTCCTTGCCGGGATATTCAGAAATCAGATAGTTTTCAATGCACATGACGGCGTAAGCCACCCGCCCCACAACAGAGACATTTTTTAATATTTCTGTATTCATGATGATTTATACCTTGATTTCCTCAGGCAGTTTTTCCGGCTCCGGCAAAAAAGCCATATTTTCCTTTGCGGTTTTCCGGATAAGATGTACCGCCGAACCAAATTCAATCGGAAATGTGACAAACAGAAGCACCATTGACAGGAACATGAAAGGCATATTGTCCCACATATCGGCATGAAACAGATTCAATGCCAAATCATAGGCACCGTGCAAAATCACCGGAGCCACATAAGAAAGCAAAATATTCAGGAAAAAAGAGCTTTTATTCTGCATCAGATGCGCCTGTTTTGCCTTTGCGTAGAAATATCCCATGAATACGCCGTCAGCGGCATGTCCGGGAACGGCCATAATAGAACGGATAATGACAACAGACATATTACCGTCATTCATGAAAATATACATGAAATTCTCCGGAATTGCAAATCCGAGCGAAGTAATGACCGCGAACACAATCCCGTCAAAGGAATATCTGAACGCGGGATTTTTCCACGTTTCCCCGGCCATGATGATGTATTTGAGGGCTTCTTCAGTCATAGCGATAACGATAAAATTATCAATCAGCAGATATAAGATACTGCCTTGTGAAATGTGTGCCGGAATCAGCTTTTCAACGAAAGTTTCGATAGATGCCGCAGGTACTATCATAGTCATTTCAAACAGATAAAGCCTCCAAAGGAGCTTTTTGGGTTTGAGCTTCCAGTTGGCATCTTTCCTCCGGAGATACAGCATGATGATAATCCCCGATATGAGGGCTTCGGCGAGAGAAGTAAGGAAAATCGTCATAATATCACTCCACGATTTCAAACATGCCCATCATGCCATGCAGTTTTGTACCGACATCGGAGCCGAACGGCAATAACGCCACGGCTACGGGAAACAATTCCGGATTATCGGCATCGAGCTGTTTCAACTGGGCGTAATCGCCCTGAATATCGATAATAATATAATCATGCATTTCCATAAATTCAAGCCTCCTGACTGACATTCAATAATTTTTCCTTTGCAGTCTGCAAAGTGAGTTCAGACGGGTTTTCGCCGTCCATGATACGGGCGATTTCCTGCACACGCCCGTCAAAATCGAGCAGATGCACATTTGTGACGGTTCTGTCATTTTCGTCATGTTTTTCAATCATGAAATGGGTATCGGCCATGACGGCAATCTGTGACAGGTGCGTAACACAGAGGACTTGTCTGCTCCGGCTGATTTCCCGGAGTTTCACGCCGATTTTCTGAGCGGCCTTTCCGCTCACGCCGGTGTCGATTTCGTCAAAAATCAGGGTGGGGATGCTGTCTCTGTCGGCAATGACGGATTTCAGAGCGAGCATGATTCTTGACAATTCACCGCCGGAAGCAATTTTTGAGATGGGTTTGGGTGTTTCGCCCTTATTGGCAGAAATCAGGAACATGATAGAATCCCGTCCCTGAATCGTGAGTTTTCCCTTTTCCTGCTGGACGGTCAGGACAACATTGGGCATGTCTAAGAATCTGAGTTCTTCGGCGACACGTTCCGAAAAGCGTTTTCCGGTCTCTTCCCGATATTCTGACAGAGAATTTGCCTTTTCAGTGACATCAGCAAGAAGCTCTGTTTTTTTGGCTTCTAATTCTTTGATTTTCTCTGTATCTTCCTGCATGTTGTTGATTTCCTGTTTGGCATCGTCATAGAGCTGAATCAGCTCATCAAAATCACAGAAAAACTGTTTTTTGACCTGGGCAATGGCCTGATGTCTCTGCCGGAGCTGTTCGGCCTTATTTTCATCAAGGCTGATGCCCTCGGACATGCGTTCCAAATCTTCGGCAATATCTTTGATTTCAATCATGCAGGTTTGTAATCTCTGGACGATTTCTTCAGCGGAATACACGTCTTCGATTTCCTGCAATAATCCGATAGCAGAGCGGATTTGTTCAGCAACGGAGTTATCATTATCAAGTCCGAGCATCCCGGCACTGCCGGATAAATTGCCGATAATCTGTTCAGCGTTTTCGGCCTGGATAAGAGCGTTTTCGATTTCGTCTTCTTCGCCGGGCTTGGGGTTGAGTGCGCCGATTTCTTTGATTCTTCGCTGTAGTTCGTCAGATTTCTGACGGCGTTCGCGTTCTTCCTGTCTGCATTTATTGAGTTCTTTGGCGGTATTCTGCAATTCTTTGAAAGATGTCTGATAGGCCTCTAAAAATGCGGGATTACCGCCAAATTCGTCAAGGACTTCGAGATGATGTTCAGGATTCAGCAATACCTGATTATCATGCTGGCCGTGAATGGAAATTAATAATAATCCGATTTCACGCAGAGTGGATACAGAAGCCGTTTTGCCGTTGATTCTGGCAATACTTCCGCCATTGGCGCGGATTTCTCTTGTCAGGGTGATTTGCTTTTCATCACAGGAGATATTTCTGTCTGAAAGCAGACGGATGACGTTCTCGGACAAATCTGTGAATAATGCTGTCACGCTGGCGCGGTCACAGCCGGTGCGAACCCAGTCTCTGGAGACTGGCTGGCCTAATACCGCCTGAATGCCGTGAATCAGAATGGATTTGCCTGCACCTGTTTCACCTGTGAACACATGAAACGCATTCTGAAAATTAATTCTTGCCTGTTCAATCACGGCAAGATTTTCGATATATAATTCTTCTAACATGGTTTTTCCTCACCTGTTCTGCACTTTCTGATTGAGTTCTTCGGCGAGCTGATGCGCCTGTTTTTCCGTTCTGGCTAAAACGAAGATAGTATCATCTCCGGCGAGTGTGCCAACGATTTCCGGCCGTCTGATGCCGTCCAGCACGGTGCAGACGGCCTGTGCCGTTCCGGTACTGCACTTGATGACAACGATATTTCCGGCGTAATCAATCGCATGGATATTACTGAAAAGAAGCCCTGTTCTGAAAGAGGATTCATGCGAAACATAATGATAACTGCCATCGCTGTCGGCCTTTTTGGTCAGATGGAGCGTGCGGATGTCTCTGGAAATAGTCGCCTGTGCGACAGGGAATCCCTCTTCCCGGAGTGCCTTTAGCAATTCAGCCTGATTATGGATTTTTCTTGTCTGAATCAGGTGCTGAATCATTTCTTGTCTTGCATTCATGATAAATCTCCTCTGCCTTTAATGGACTGCATGAGTTTTTTATTGACGGAATCAAAGAAACTGCTGTTTTTCATGCTGATTAGGGTAATTTTCTTTTCTGATTTGCGGATGATGAGTTCTGCATTTGCAGGGAAAGGGAAAGGGGGTTCTCCGTCCGCACTCAGGCAGATATTCCGGGAGAGTTCTGCTGTGTGATGGATAGTGATTGTCCGTTCGGATGATAATAATAATGGCCTGTTAAACAGCGAATGCGGACAAATCAGCGTGATTTCAATGCAGGATAATTCCGGTTCCATCAGAGGCCCCCCGGCGGATAATGCATAGGCTGTTGAGCCGGTAGGAGTACTGCATACAACGCCGTCCGCGCGGTACTGACCTATCAGGGCATTATCAGCATAGACGGAAAAATCAAATACTTTGCCGTAAAGCCCGGAGATGACAAAATCATTCAGAGCCGTGAAAGATTGTTTCCGGTCAGGGGTTTTTAGTGTGCCATGGAGAAGCATTCTCTCTGAGCGGTAATATTCACCGCGGAATAATTTTTCAAGTTCATCGAGCTGATTGGTTTCGAGGCTTGCCATGAAGCCGAGTGTTCCGGTATTGATGCCGAGCAGTTTTGCCGGGGAGTCCATCATCTGCCGGGCGCACCGGAGCATAGTGCCGTCTCCGCCGATGGCAATGACAATATCTGTTTTCTGTACCAGCTCAGAGAAGACACCGTATTGTATATAAGAACAATCGGCAAATTCAGAAGCGCAGGCATTATCCATATAAATCACACCGCCGAGGGTATGCAGTTTCCGGCAGACTTCGAGGGCGCACGGGAGTGCGTTCTTTTTCTGAAAATTAGGATAAATCGCAAAATTCAGCATAGTTTCACCTCAATGGGAGATTAGGATATATCAATCACAACGAGTTCCGGGCGGTTATAGAACCGCGGAACGGGAGTGGACTCACGGGCGAGGCCACGGCTGTCTATCATGATAACGCCGTTTTCCTCATATCTGCCACCTGCATATTTTGGGAAAAAGCCCTGATTGGGCGCATACAGGCCGTTGAGAATGCCGGGAATGCGCCATTGACCGCCGTGGGCGTGTCCGCACAGAACCAAATCAAAATGCAGACTGCAATAATCAGGGAATAATTCAGGCCTGTGAGATAATAAAATACTGTAGTTCCCGTTCTGACAGAGTGCATCAACGGTCTGGAGCTGTTTGTCCGTGGGGGCATTGGTCAGAAAAAAGCCATAGCCGTCAGGGTCATCCACGCCACAGAGATTGATTTTTTCCTGATTGATTTCGAGAATTTCCATCTCACCGGAAAGCACGCGGACATTGCACGCTTTCAGAAATTCTATATCATGGGAAAAGCCGTCAGAGGTACACCAGCATTCATGATTCCCGGTCACATAATAGCAGGGATATTTTTCTGAAATTTCAGCAATGACTGTTTCCGTGTTCTCGTTCGGGAGTGCATCATCAAAAATATCACCGCCGAGCGCGATAATATCCGGATGCTGTTCATCAATGGCACTGAGCAGATTTTGCTGATTTTTTCCATATTTACAGGAATGCAAATCAGTGATTAATACAATTCTGACCGGATGGGTGACTGATTCCGCATCAATCTGATAATTCCGGATTATCATACGCTGGTCAAGCCCGGGAATGATAACTATCAGCAGGATGATGAACAGAATCCATTTGATTTTATTGGGTTTCTTTTTCGGCTGTTCTGTTTTCTCATGCATCATGAACGCTCCTTTTTGAGATACAGCAGATATTCCACATTGCCCGTACCGCCCTGAATGGGCGATTCACAGGAATCACACACAACAAAGCCCATTTGTCCGGCAAATTCTGAAATTTCTTGCAATACCTGTATTCTGATTTTTTCAGATTTGACAACGCCCTGTTTATTGAGGGCGGATTTTCCGGCTTCAAACTGAGGTTTGACAAGCGCGATGCAGTCGGCTTTATCAGCAAGCAACGCCCATGCAGACGGAAGAATATATTTCAATGAGATGAAAGAAACATCAATACTGCAAAAATCAGGGATTTCCGGGAAATCCGATGCCGATAAGTTCCGGATGTCCGTATTTTCGAGATTCTTCACCTGCGGATGATTTCTCAGACTTTCCGCCAACTGGTCATGGCCGACATCGACCGCATAGACCAGTTTTGCACCATGCCGGAGCATACAGTCCGTGAAACCTCCTGTTGAGGCACCAATATCCAGGCAAATCCGGCCTTCGAGATTGACCGGGAAAGTTTCGAGTGCGCCCTCTAATTTGAGACCGCCCCGGCCGACATAGGGCAAATCATCAAGTTCCAATAAATCCTGTTCTGTCACCAGGACGGACGGCTTTGTACAGACTGCATGATTTAATAATACTCTGCCGTCTTTGAGTAATAATTTCGCACGGGAACGGCTCTGACAGAGTCCCCGTTCCGTCAGGGCGATGTCAATCCTTGTGGCCATAAGCATAGATATATCTGCAAACGGCATGAGCCGAAAGTTCGGATTTTTCCAGTAATGACTTTACAGAGGCATGTTTCAGGAAACAGTCTGCTGAAATCCGGACATATCTGCCCTGAAACTGATACTGTGCCAGCAAAGAGCCGAATATTGTTGAAATACCGCCGTATCCGCTGCTTTCTTCAAAGAACATGACGGTTTTATATTGCAGAGCTTTTTCGACAAGCTCCTCGGCGACCGGGAAAATCCTGGTCAGTTTGAGCAGGCTGGTTTTATAACCGCTTTTCTGACAGGTGCAGTGCGCCTCCCAGAGGGCTTCATAGACGCGTCCATACGAAATCAGGAGCATATCAGAACCGCCGTCCGTGAATGTATATTCCGTATTGAGATTATCTTTTGGGAAAGTCATGGCCTTGTCATTGCCCCGGGGATAACGGACAGCCGTCAGGCCGGTATCATCCTTGATGGCTCTGTCCATGCACATGTCTAACTCTTCATAACAGGACGGAGAATAAATCACGACACCCGGAACGGAAGTCAGCATCGGTACATCGAACATACCCTGATGGGTTTCGCCGTCTTCGCCGACAATTCCGGCGCGGTCAATGCCCAGAACGACATGCAGTCTGCTGATAGCGACATCATGCAGAAGCTGGTCATAGGCTCTCTGCAAGAATGTGGAGTACACTGCAAAGACGGGAATCATCCCGCCAGATGCTAACCCGGCGGCGAATGTCACGGCATGTTGTTCGGCAATGCCGACATCATAGAAACGCTCCGGGAATTTTTCCTGAAAATATTGCAGTCCCGTGCCGTAGGTCATGGCGGCGGTAATCGCACAGATGCGCTTGTCCTGGACGGCGAGTTCCGTCAGTTTTCTGCCGAATTCGGCTGAATAGCAGTCTGTACCGGAAACTTCGGGATTTCCCGTCATGATGTCAAAACGGGAAACGCCGTGAAACTGACTCGGATTCTTTTCGGCGGGGAGGTAGTCTTTTCCTTTGACGGTATTCACATGAATGAAAACAGGGGCTTCATAGCGTTTGGCCGTACGGAGGACTTCTTCGAGTTCCTGTTGATTATGGCCGTCCACGGGGCCAAGATATACAAAGCCAAACTGTTCAAACATAGTCGCCTGCTGAAAGACGATTCTCTTAAAGCTGTCTTTTGTTTTTTTGAGGACTTTGACGGCCGGCCGGCCGATAGCCGGGTTACTCATGAGATTTTTCTCAAGCTGCTGTTTTTTGAGAACATAGCTCTCACTCTCCCGGATGGAACGCAGATAGCCGGAAATTGCCCCGACATTCCCGGAAATAGACATATTATTATCATTCAGAATGACAATGAGATTTTTCATTTTTTTCTTGCCGCCGTTGTTCAGACCTTCAAAGGCCATACCTCCGGTGAGTGCGCCGTCACCGATGACGGCAATGACATGATGATTATCTCCCTGCATCCGCATTGCTTCGGCAATACCGCAGGCGGCGGAAATAGAAGTACTGCTGTGACCGCTGATGAAAATATCATGTTCGGATTCTTCCGGTTTGGGAAATCCGGCAAGGCCGTTTTCCGTCCGGATTGTCCGGAATTGCCGGGCGCGTCCGGTCAGTATCTTATGGGCATAGCACTGATGCCCCACATCCCAGATGATTTTATCTTTCGGGGATTCAAAAACCCTGTGCAGGGCGAGTGTC
>Ga0326512_10003026_pt1 | contig 12386 bp, 32 predicted proteins | sample 1_2617_0518_D_FD_203652 | JGI IMG/M metagenome (GOLD analysis project Ga0326512, IMG submission 203652) | Bovine rumen microbial communities from UC Davis, California, United States - 1_2617_0518 | ecosystem: Host-associated > Mammals > Digestive system > Stomach > Rumen | place: USA... | reverse complement strand
TATAGTATGTATCCGATATACCTGCCCATGTCGTGTCTGTACGGTTTCGAATAATACTACCTATTGTTCTTTCATGTCTCCTTTGTTGTACGCTCGTCAATCACATTCCGATTATGTCAAGATATCCTGGCAGATGTAACTGAATGTAATCGACTTCGCGTACAATTCGTTTGATGTGTATAATTTGTTATAATAACATTTTGATTATTTTTATCGTCATTTTTCGTCAAATCTCATAATTACGCTAACGTTTACACTTCTCTGAAAAGTATACCAAAGATCGTATCTATATATTCTGATACCACGTGTCTCCTGCGATTGCCTCAAGAGATGAGAACTGTTTCGGCGGGAATGAGATCTGACCAGGAATGTACGATTTCGCCGGAATTATCTCAAAGTTAAATTAAACGTCGGAGCATACCAATGGCTTTTCCTCAATAATTGAGAATTGTCATAAGTTCCGAGCGTCAATTTTTAGTCTGCGGTAAAGTCTCGATTCTTGAGGATTATGATTACATTTTTTAGGAATTGTCGGTAAAGTCTCAATGCTTGAGAAAGCATGAAAATGAATGAGTGAAAAACTGGGAAAAGTGGTGTTTGAGAAATATGTGGGAGAAGGGGAATACATTCCCGGGTTTTGCGCTGATCGATCCAGGCTACAAATGTAAACCCATGCCCGCCGTTTAGCACTCAACTGTTGAGAGTGCTAAGTACAGAATAGGTCAAAATATGCACTTAACCAGAGCGAAAAATGAGACATTGCGTCTCAAAATATTATTGAGACAGTGCGTCTCAAATTTTGATCAATTTTGAGACAGTGTGTCTCATTTAGCACTCAATGGTAAAGAGTGCTAAAGCACAATATTTTCCCCTCGCCCGATCCCATAATTACAGCAGCAAATTGTATTAACCACTTAATACAATTTGACGGTCTGGCCGATCGCAAAATATTTTCGCCTATATATTGAATATATTATACCATATAGCAGCACAATAGCAGCGTGACGGCAATACATTAACCGACAATAATTTCGATCAAAATCACAGTAACCAGCATAAATCACGGCCACCAGGCTATAATTGTGCATGATGCACAAATAACCGGCGTTTACAAGCTTGTCAATTGTGCAATATTAACGAAAGTAATAAAGCGACGAAAAATAGTATTGACAGAACGCTTTTGCAGTGTTATGCTTTAGCCACGATCAGCGAACGGCAAGCCAACGGGCCGCAAGTGAATCCGGATCGACAGTCAAGGTGGACGCAAGCGGGAAAACCTTTTCTGATACTTTACAGCATACCGCAAGCTGATTTGATTCTACTTCACAAACCAACAATAGTGCAACGTCTTGACTATACGACGCGGGGGGACTTTGAAAACTGAAGATTGAAAATGTCATTGAGTATTCAAGGGTAAGAGCGTAAAGACAAGCCGCAAGCTTTGAATCAATGCCGAAAGCGTGAAATCTCATTCGATTAAGTGTAACGCAAGTAAGCAACGGCAAACATTCTAAATCATAGCTCATTAGCGATAGAATAAAGGCCGCCGGTGGATTGAAGAAAAGAACAACTTGCCGCAAGGTGATAAACCGCATAACTCCCCTTGAAAAAGGCACCGATGAAGAATTGAGTAGCAGTACAATGACAAGCGGTACAAAGTTTAACATTGTTTTTTGTTATCGTCAAGGCAAGTTTCGACGGCCACAAAAAAGAGTGCTAAACGCTCTGATAATTCAAAAAAAGGTGGTATTCAAAAATGTATAAACTCTATATCGGACTGAAAGACAAAGATACAAAAAAGCAAAAAATGCCGACGTTCCTGGCGGCGAGACAGATTGAAAAGATCGTGTGTGATTATATCGGCGGCGCGACAATCTACCGCGCCCGTGGCTGCTATCGTCACGAAAACGGGCAAGTTGTCCGAGAAAACACAATCATTGTCGAAACGACGTGCGACAGTGAAGAAACCGTGATGGATTGTGTCATGACTCTGAAAACCCGATTCAATCAGGAATCAATAGGCTTTATGAACACGGCCACTGATACAGATATCCTTTACAAATAACGCGACAAACAATAACATATACAGTTCTGAATAAATCAAAAAAAGGTGGTTAAAACAATGAACAAAAAAGAGCTAAAGAACATGCGCGACACCGTGAACAATGTTTCGCGCCGGTTTTCCTGGTGTGAAAACTATGCTACTGAAGAGCTGAAAATGATCTTCAAAATCCTTGCGACGTTCGGTGTTGACTGGACTTGCACCGAGGATCGTTACTTCTGGATGAACGGCGAACCGACGACAAAAAATCAGGTTTACCGGATCGAAAAAGACGGCGAAATTCTGGAAACCGTGCTGATCGTTGACAGATATTACGGCTCTGATTTCGATAATTCGGGCCACTGTGAACTGAATTGTTATCTTGCATAACGCGACAGAAAATAATACATACGGAGGAAATAATAATGAGATATCCGAGAAAAAATTATTGGATGAGTCTGGAAACTGGCGAACTTTTAACCCTGGCGGAAGCCGTCAAGATCGCGGAAGAAGAATATGACTTTGGAGATTATACGAATGCCGTGGAATTTTATGAATACTTTGAATACACGGGAATTGAGGTGGAAGAATGAGCACAAGAAAATTCTATGATATCGAGCATGAAGAAGTCTTGACGCTGGATGAACTGAAAGAAAGTTTTATGGAAGACTTGACGGAGGATGAACGGGAAAATTACGGCGGGAATTTCTGGAAGTATCTGGAAGAATGCACGGGAAAAAACGGAACTTTGGAAGAACTTGTTTAACATGGGCTATAGTCCACAAGTTGGAAAATTTGTGGACTATGACAGATGTTAAACATCTGGAAAAAATAAACAAAATTTTGGAGGTATTCACAATGGAAAAAATGATCAATCTTGCGCCGGTTGGAAATCAGAAAAGCTTTTACGGAAAAGCTACACTCTATCGGGACGACGACGGCACGGTTTATCTCAAGAGCTATGATACTTTCGTGTGTTCTATGACGGGTGATGGAAAATTCCATAGACTTTGGGGCGGCTATTCGGCCACGACAATGAAGCACGTTAATAGCTTCCTGGCCTATTGCGGGCTGTCTGGTGGCGGCGCTGCCTGGTGGAGAAAACAGTCTGTTGAGGAATGCAAGTATAACCGTAACTTCAATTACGGCTGGATGCTGGCATATATCGCATGATATCAGCCAAAGCTGTCAAGTTGGAAGATTTGACAGCTTTTACGGATACCATGTATCTGATCAAAATAATTATGGAGGATTCGACAATGAGAAAATTCACAAGAAAAGAGATTCGCTGCTATGTATCTCTTGGGATCGCGGAAGATATCACGGGCATGCACTACACTGAAGCGGAAGAACTTTCCACGACGGAAAATCTGGAAAAAATCGGTTGTAGTGTCGGAACATACGGCATTAATGCCGGACTGCTGCAAAGCCGGAAAACCGGAAAATTCTATGCAGTTCTTTCCCGCAACTACACTCTTTTAGCACTCTTCTAAACGGGAACTTATTCCGAGATCGGCGCGGCTTTATTGGTGGAGGTTACACCGCGACAACAACAAAATTCCACTGCCACGGGCAAAGCCCAAACATTTTGGAAAATATGGAGGTATCGCAATGGAAATCAAAATCACGAAAAAGGAAAAGCTGCTGGAAATTTCTAACTGCTGGATCGCTAATGATTATTGGCTGATTCATGGAAGAATTTACAATGATGAACACACGGCATTCTATCGTTTCAAATTCGTTCAAATCATTGACCGTGCTGATGACTTGTGGGACTCTGACGCTGGAAAAGATCGCGATTATAAGGAAGTCTTGGAAGAATTGGCCTGGTGCTTCTGTGACCAAATCGGCGATAAATTCGACACTGGAAAAATCAGTTCATTCATTGACGCATGCAATGATACAATTCGGAATTTTTGGAAAATTAGATAATATAAGGAGGAAATTATCATGAAAAAGTACATCCCTGTTTCTGGAAACAATGACGTTACACACATTCGGATTGATATTGATTATGACCTGGGCGGCTATAGCATGCTGTCGTATACGCCAAAGCCGCGAGGCTATTATCTGTCCGTCGTTCCCGTAAAGCGTGAAGAGCGTTATGGCTGCATGATGGAAAGTTTCACGGCCTTTTCCGGATATCGTCAACTGTTGAAAGAAGTCACGCGCAAGAGTGCCAAAGCGGAAAAAGTCGCCGAGCAAATCGCGGAAGAGTTCGCGCCGATCATGGTTCGGAAAATCTGTGAAGAAAAGCATCTGACCGTTGAGGAAGAAGCTGCATAACATCAACTAAAGCGGATAATTTGAAAAGATTATCCGTTTTGATGGGTGCTGTGCATCACAACTGGAAAATATAGGAGGAAAAATACAATGAGAAAATTCAAGTATGCAACTGTAGCGAGGACTGTAGACCTTGGATATCATGTAACGATATCCGATGCGGAAAATCTGGTCGATCATAACACGGCTGTATTCGCTGATTTAGTCGGAAACATCAACTTAATGCCGGATGATATCTATGACATCACTGTAATGAGTTATAGCGGATTTGAGACCCTGGAAGAGGTAATGCAGTTTTGTAACGAAAGAGAATATACAATCGCATAACATCAACTAAAGCGGACAATCTGGAAAACTTGATTGTCTGCTTTGATGGGTGTTATGCCCTGAATTTGAAAAAATTGAAAGGAAGATTTTACTATGGCAACTGCTAATTTTTATCCTATGAAGTACAATATGCCTCTTGTCTGTGGCGGTGGAGACTGCTATGACGAGAATGGAAACTTTGATCAATTCTTGGCTGATGATGAATACTGGCTTGCAAATAGGCTTATGAAAAACTTTGCTTCTGATCTTGTTTATCATAATATCAGTATCAAAAGCGGATATTATTGCGGTTTTCAATTCTATGTATCTGAGAAGCATGAAGACTTGTTTGATCTTGATAAAGCATCGGAATATTGCATCGATAATGAAGATGCTCATTACTACTATGACAAATGCCGAAGCAAAGTGTTACGCTCTGCCGATTCGGAGAAGCGGAAAATTCGCCGCTGGCTGGAAAGTTTGAAGAAAGAGGGATTTCATATCCTGGTTGTAAAAGCTGTTTTTAGCAATGGAGAAGTGTGGTATGACGAAAAATGAACGCCTGATCCTGGAAGAAACGAAGCGGCTGCGAGACGCCGGAACAATCGGAAAAAATGATGAACTGAAAATGTTTCATGAATGGTATATCGCCGGATATTCGCCGCGAGGTATTCCACCAATTACACGTATCAAGATCGCCGTGCCGCATGGAAAAAGATATTTCATGGAGCCGAAACCGTTCTGGGCTACATCACAATTTGAAAGGAAGATTTAACAATGACAATTTGCAAAGTATTAGCGGAGAAAACAAGCGGAGATTATGAAATCACGGCATATGAGAATCATGATAAAGATTCACGACTGCTGCGCTATGAGATCGTAAAATCTAAAGACGGGTTTTGTGTTGGGTCTGTCCGCGCTGCGCGTACAACCTGGAAGAAACGATTTAATGAGATGCAATAAAAGGAAGGTGTAAAAAATGGCAAAGCTGGAAACTCTGACCGCATGCGGCTATTGCTTCCTGCGGGAGATTGGAAACAATGACGCGATTTACGAGAACAAATTTACCGGACTGTGGATTATCTACAACTATGACAACTATACATTCAAAGTGATGGAGGACTGAGCAATGGAAAAAATGAAGGTTATTTCTGTTCTGCTGATTGCTGCGATTGTGGTTTTCTTCACTGTACATATCACATACCGCACGACGATGCGAAACATTGAGATTGATATTGATGGAAGATATGCCTATCTGACAGTCTATGGACAGACGGATCGATATATCATAAAATAATAAATTCTTGAAAAATAATATTGACAGCGCGATATTGAGCGCGTATAATATGGAACATGAAAGGAAGGTTCTTATGGAAAACAAGACTTACACTGTGGAAGATTTCCGGATCAATGACTATGCATGGAAGATTATCCATGAGGAAGGTAGATGGTCAAACTATAGCGGAAAGTTTGATGTGAACTATAGTTCTATTCTGACCAAACTGATTCAGGAGGCTGGAAGATACTGCGAAAGCTATGCAAGTGATTTGTTCATCGATTGGAGCACAATTGACGAGCACCTGCGCGAGGCTGATTTTCCTGGCGGGACGTTCCTGTTTGGTTTTCGTCAGATGGGAGTAGATGGAAACACTTTCGTTCTGAGCCGTTACAACAATAACGGAAAATATGCGAGGTATGAGTATCGTTCACTCTGGCGTCTTGATATCGAGCGCGAGGATGATTACGTCACTATGACTCTTGGAAGAATATTTTAATGGGAGGTATGGAAAATATGAAATCTTATAGCGATTGTGTTGCGGAGTTTAACGCGACAAAAAAGAATATTGACGCCATGGACGGAGAAATCGACAGAATCAGCGAGACCATGCGGGAAGTTGCCGGAAAGATTATGCCGCCGTCCATGCGCAAAACTGCGGTCAATGATGAGCTGTGTGAACTGCGAGACCGCATGAACAAGATCGCCGGACAGAAGAAAGTCATGGAAATTACCATGAAAATCTGGAAAGAGAACGCAAGGCAAGCCGTATTTGCCGAGACTGCCGGAGTCATTGCCGAGCTGATCGGAAAATATGCCGGAAAGCCGTTCGGCGAAAAGACTGCGGCGAAGTTCAAAGAAGAATTTAAGGAGAGAACCGGATTCGGTATCTACTTCAATCGTGAACAGTATCGCGAGGAAATTTGCCTGATCGATGTCGGTTATTTCTTCCGGCATGGGGAGCTGGAAATTTCTGTAAATGATAAGAAGCTGTTTGACGGGAACAAGCTTGTCGCTTGTGATGCGGAAGATTTGCGGCTCAACTACTGCGCGGACTATGTGGAAAATCCTGGCAACCGTGCAAGCGAGATCGTGAACAGATTTGCGGAATTAAAAGCCGCTTATGAAGTGTTTGAAAATCAGTGCAAGGCATTCAATGAACTGCTGCCGTCTTCCATTAATAATGTGTACGCTGGAAACTTTAAAGGTTATCTGTATTAACTCGTTGCGGCGAGGATAAATAGTCAGTTAGGCCGCAAGCGTGGGCGATTGGAAACTTTCGCCCGGTCTGAAAAGAGAACGGAGGAATCGGAAAATATGAAAGATCAAGTTGAAATTCCATATCGCGCCGTGAAGAGAACGGCCTGGGATGGAAAAACATGGTGGGTTATCTGGGATAACATTCACAACTGTTATTCAACGCGCATAGATCATGGAAGATATCGCACAAAGAAAGATGCGGAATGGAGAATTAATAAAACTTTAATGGAGGGTTAAAAATGGAAAAGATGAAAGTTATTATCCGTCGTGAATATAATCCATATTGGAAAGAATGGGGCTATCTGGCTGCGTTTCCTGAAGCATCCGCATATCCTGGAAGAATCCTTTGTCTTCCATTCCGCTTTCTGGATGATGGAACGGCAATTTTTGAAGCTCATGATGAAGTGAATATGGATTATTACTATGCCAAAAAGCTTGTTCATGCGAAGACTGATGAAGCGGAAAAGTGCCGAGTTGCTATTAGCGCGTATTATAATTCAATGCCTGGTGAAAATATTTCACTTCAAGTTGTAGAAAAGATCGGGAGGAGATAAAGCAATGGAGAACAGAAAGAACAATCGTATTCCGAGGACTGCAAAACATCTGACCGTCAAGTGGCTGATCGGGAATAGCGCGTGTGCTGCCGGACAGATTACCGAATTGGAAAAAGTCGAAGGCGGCTGGCATGAAGAAATCAATGGACGAGGTTATTTCGTTTTCGCGTCGATGGTACGCAATGGAAACTTGTGTGAAATTCTAAAGGTTGCATAGGATATATGAATAACGGAGGTGCTGGAAAATATGATCACTTTCAAAACGACAAATGAAAACGATGAAATTTGTATTTGGCAATACGACAGCGCGGAAGAACTGGAAAAAGAGTGGCGTTCGGATGATATCGATATGAACGTACCGGCTAATGACGCTCATGTGTTTGACGTGAAAATCGACGGCGAGAAGAAAAACTTTCCTGATGGTACATGGTTTGAAGACTTTCTTACTTTTATTGGGATTGATATTTGGGAATAAGGAGGATTTGGAAAACATGAAGAAAATCGAAATCACTGTGGAAGTTACCAAGCGTTGTGCATTTGAAGTTGAGCTTTCTGATGAACAGTATGAAGCATTCATCAATGGAGAAGTTGACGAGATCACAATGCCTGAAGTTGACTTTGGCGATATGTTTGAGAGATGCCGGAACGGCGAAGGTTGGGAAGAAACGGATTACGCAATTACGAATAACGAAGGAGAAACCGTTGTTCCCTGGAATGATTAAAATACAGAGCACACCAGATTTTCTGGTGTAATGTAGCCGAAGACCGTTGCAAGCCGGTTATAATTAAATGAAAAGGAAGGTATTTCATAATGAAAACAACCGTCAATCTGGAAAATCTGGCCGTTGAATTAGATGAATTTCATAGAATCTATGACATCTATGACTATGAAGATACATATGATACAAGAGATGCAGGAGCTGGCGTCGAGGCGATTATCGACACACTGGAAAATTACGACGGCGAGGAGATCGTCGAGTGGTTGCAAGAAATTGTCGAGTACGAAGAGGGAACACAGGAAGACATTGCATGGGCGGCTGAACTCCTGGAAAAAGTACAGGAATATATCGCGAAAAAAGAATAATTGATAGGAGGATATGGAAAATATGAATTATAACTACTACGTTATTGGTGGACAGTATGTCCGATTCTGCTATGGCGGGAGCAATACGCTGAAGGGAGCAAAACAGCTTGCTACGAAATGCCGCGAGTATTGGGACAACTGGCAAGGCTGGAACGCTCCGAGGATTTACGCTGCGGAAGATTGCGTGATCGCTGATACGGAATTTTTTAACGAGCAGTTGATTCCGAAGCCTGGAACATTTCCTGTTGCGGAATATGATAATCAGAAGCGCCGTTGGGTAAACTGTCGATAGGAGGATTTGGAAAATATGAAAAGAGCTGCGCATGAAACCAGAGCATTGTCTATTGCTACTTTAGGCGGGGAACTTGTGATTGAGAAGTTCTGCCCGAAGGGATATTTTATGGTACGAATCAGCGGCAGAAACTATGTTGTAAAATCTACGGTAGAAGAGCTGGAAGAGCTTATCAAACAGGATAAGATTGTTGATTATACATCTTTAGATGCATGGAAAATCAAGTGATAGGAGGATTTGGAAAATATGAATGTCAATCTTAACAATCTTCTGATGATCGTAACCGTGGAAAATGAGAAAACTGGAAGGCGTTGCGTTCACTGGATGACAACGAATGATGAGAAGAGATTTTTGTCGTTCGCGCAGTACATCATTGATGGATCGTCTCATCCGGAGAACTTCATCGTATTCGACATGACGGACAAGACGGAGTTTAACCTTGCGGACTACTGCATGAATACGCTTGGCATGCGCAAGCGGACATTTGAAGAAAGGATAGCAAGCTAATGAACAAACTGTATGCAATTCACTTCTATATTCATAACGCGAAGTTTGGAGAAGTCTGCTCGTTCTATAAAGAAGAGATTTATGATAGACTGAACAACCTTGGTAAAGCCGGAGAAGATGCAAAGCTGATCGAGAGCAACGATGTTCATGACATCTACCGTGTTGACATAGTATAGGAGGATATGGAAAATATGAAGCTTCCGATTACATTGAACGGTTGGTATCTTTTGGATAACGATTCCGCAGAGTATCACAAAGAAAGTTATTTTGGACATGAGTTCATAGACATGACATGGCTGGATACAACATCGGAAGATCCGGAATATGGCACTGGAAGAGAATACTGCGTTTGCGCTGCGACAGAAGAAGAGAGAGACTTTGATCAGGCAGAGTTTAACTTTCGCGATCTTCATCATGTCGATGCGTTCTGCATTTCAGAGATTGTAACCAAAGAAGAAGCGCAGCAGATCATTCTGGACTATATTAAAAATCATTAAGGAGGTTTGGAAAATTTGGAAGAGATTTTGAGAGACATCGTTCGTATTGCGGATGGAAGATTTATTCTGATTGATACGCGAGATACACCGGATCGAGGCTGGGAAACTATGGTTTTTAAGTGCAACCGGAATGGCTGCGTATCTGGTGCTGATTGGAGCAAACCGCTTTGCGAGAGAAGATACAAGACAATTGAAGAAGCAAATACCGGACACGCTGAGATTGTCAATGATTGGAAATTATAAAAGGAGAAATTGGAAAATATGGAGAACTATGTATTTGCAGTTGAACCAAGTTTCTTGGAAAGCGATGAGCTTCGCTATGACTATCACATCCTGAAGGATGGAAGAAACCCGTACACAGGCGAGACGGAAGCGGATTATCGCGCTGCCGGTCTTGTGATCCTGTCTTGCGAAGAGTTTGATACGCTCTGGAAAAAGAAGGAAGACGCTCTGACAGGAGACTGGAAGGAGGAAACGGAAGAGGATTATGAAAATTCTCTTGATGTCCTGCCGCCTTTGCGCTGGACAAACGGCGGATTCTTTGTTTCTGAAGCGTTTACGGGAAACATCTATTCATTCCATCAGCGTTATAATGGAAAATACTATACGTCTCTTCAGCGGATTAGTACGCCGCGATCCGAGATCATGGAGAGCCTGAAAACATTTGTAGAGAGTTGCGCTGCCTAATGGCTGACATGGAAAAATTCATTTCGGGTAGATATGTAGCGACGCAGGATAACGGTTATGACTGGATGAACCGTTACAAAATTACCATCAATCTAAAGGAAACGGATAATTCTATTATCATCGAGAAGGTGGAGATGATTGGAAGATATCTTCCTGGACAGATCGAGATGCTTTTTCAGAACGGAGATAAGGTTGTAATCAACAAGAAGAAGAGCCGACACGCGATTCGCAGATGGAACAACCACAGCTTTACGATCTATCCTTTTCAGTCAGGAATCCCATTCTACTTCGAATTAATAAAATGATGAAAAATAGTATTGACAGAATCCGGATAATCTGTTATACTCCATACGACGGGTTAAAAATAACCGAGCAACAAAGGAAAATGGAAAATATGACAAACGAAAGGAGATAAAGAACTTGGCAAAACAGATCAGAAATTTCCGTAATGACCACCAGAAGAACATCGTAAAGCTGTTCTCCGCGTTCGATGGCTCCAAGAATCGTCGGAAAATCTTTGAGGATTTTATCGCTGTTTCTGCTATCGCAATTTCAAACGCCTGTGACAAAGGACATTTTGAAGATCGCGAGAAACGTTATATGGATATCATCAAGCAGTACAAGCGTGACGAGATCGAAGTATTCACGAAGATGTTTGCGGAAACTGTGATGGGCCTGGAAGAAACTCCTGACTGTGATTTCCTCGGAGAATTGTATATGAACCTGGACTTCGGAAGTCAGCCAGCCGGACAGTTCTTTACTCCGTATTCAGTGTGTCAGCTGATGGGCGCAATCACCTGCAATGTGGATGAACTAAAAACAAAAATCGAAAATCAGGGATTTGTGTCGGTAAGCGATCCTGCCTGTGGTGCCGGTGCTCTCCTGGTTGCGTTTGCGAATGAGTGCAGAAGAAATGACATCAATTACCAGCAAAGCGTTCTGTTCGTTGCACAGGATATCGATAGCACGGTTGGAATGATGTGCTATATCGCGCTCAGTCTTCTTGGCTGCCCAGGCTATGTTGTGATTGATAACTCAATTACAAATCCTTGCACGGCCTATGATGGAAAATTCCTTCTCCCGAAAGAAAACAATGGCAATATCTGGTATACGCCTATGTTCAAACAGAGTTGGGTCTGGCAAGGCAGAGCAATGACGGCGGCAATGGATCTCGCATTCGCCGCTCCTTGCAAGGTTGAAAAACCTACTGTAAAAGTATTAGACGAAACGGAAAATTTCATTCTTTTAAATAAGGAGGCTTCATGATGGATGTAGTTCTTTCGCCAGGAGATTCCGAGCTGTCTGTATATGTGGAAAATCGGTGCGTATATACATTCAGCGATGTCGCAGACGGTCTTCCTTATCCTTGTGATAGGGAAGACGTGCAATACCTGGTCTGTGATTTGGTAGAACAAATTGAAGAAGATATTGCCGATTGGCAGACTTCCATGACAAGAAATGAAATCCAGTTAATACTGGGTGATTTGGAAAATTTGAGAAATAAAATGGAAGAAGTTCTTTTTGAAGAATACGGAGAAGCAGTGTGAAGAGAGTTCATGGCGATCCGGTTTACTGGATATCACCAAATGAAAATGTTGC
>Ga0326512_10003024_pt1 | contig 12389 bp, 15 predicted proteins | sample 1_2617_0518_D_FD_203652 | JGI IMG/M metagenome (GOLD analysis project Ga0326512, IMG submission 203652) | Bovine rumen microbial communities from UC Davis, California, United States - 1_2617_0518 | ecosystem: Host-associated > Mammals > Digestive system > Stomach > Rumen | place: USA... | reverse complement strand
AAAGTAGAGATTAGCGTGTTGTCAATGTCCGAGCCTTACGAAATGAGAAGAATTTCATCACTTATAGAACAAACGTTCAAGGATGAAGATGTAGATTCCGACCTCGTCCAGACAATTCGTACCGTAAGCCCTGCCAGGACTTTCTTGGAAAAGGCCTTCCTTTTGTGCGAGGAGTTCCAGAAAGACGAACCGAGAACGCACAGGATGACGCGCCATTTTTACGATTTGGAAAAACTGATGCATACCCCATATGCGGAAATAGCTCTTAATGATATGGTGCTCTATCATGAGATTGTGGAACATCGTCGCAAGTTCTATCATGTTGGTTATGTGGATTATGACAAGGAGCTACCTGCCAATATTCAGATTGTGCCAAGTGATGAACTGATGTCTGCTTATGAGGCTGACTACAACGAGATGAAAGAAAGTTTCATCTATGGTCAGTCACTTACCTTTGCCGATATGATGAAGAGAATAAGGGCGCTACAAGAACTCTTTAGGGTACATAAAAGTGATAATGCTTAGTGTAACGATTATTAGGTAAGCATCAAAACAGTTGTTTATGATATACAAGAACCTATACATAATTGGTAATGGCTTTGACCAACACCATGACATTCAATGTAGCTTTCTGAATTTCATGGAATGGATAAAGGAAAACGATGCAGGTCTTTTCTTTAAATTAACTCAGGTCTATAATAGTGCTTGGGAATATAATTGGTGGAGAGATTTTGAGAATAGCCTTGCTCAATTAAACATTAACTATTATGCCAATAAGAAAGGTAACTTGTATGACCCTGAATATATCAAAGACGGTTCGATAGAAGAAAAAACGGAATATGCCTCCCAAAAAGTTATTGAAGAATTTGATAAAATTAAGGAATCTTTGAGGCAAGACTTTCAGAAATGGTTGTCAGAGGCGTATGAGAAGAGGCCCAAAGAAAAAAAGATACAATTTCCAAGCGAAGGCAGCATATTCCTCACTTTTAACTATACCAAAACTCTTGAGGACATCTACGAGATAGATGCCAAACGCGTTTATCATATCCATGGCGTAATTGATGACAAGGATTCAATGGTAGTTGGTCACGGATTAGGAGAAGATGAGTTGAATGATATGCTTAAAAGTCAAGAACTACGAATAGGCGAAGTCTGGAATAAGAAGCTAAATAGAATGACAAGACTCCAAATAGTTACACCAAAACATAAAGAATTGGCAGCTTTAAGTTCGTTAGAATCAATAGTGTCTTTGAAGAAAGATGTAGAGGGGTGTATAGAAAAGAATCAACAATTCTTTAATGAGATCCTTGATGTCGAAAGGATATATGTGTATGGATTCTCGTTTTCATCCATAGACATGCCTTATTTAGAGAAAATTATTAGGCGAACAAAGCCAGAAACACATTGGGTGATTTCATGGTATTTGCAAGATGATAAAAGACGGATAATGGATTTCGTCATAAGATATGACATACAAAACATTACTATGATTAATGGGATTAGGTCAATAAGCATACAATGATGAAGATAGCTACAAATATATTTATTCTGATTCTTGCCTTTTTTACATTTGAGTTTCCTGCGTACTCGCAGGAAACAACAATTGTACCAGATTCCGTATGGGAAACTCCCCTCAAAGTCATATCTTATGGGAAAGAACAAGTCACAATGGGTAATCATAAAATTATTGAGGTCATAGAAAGTGATACAAGATTTCAAAGTTTTAGTATTGAAGCAAAAATTAATTTCTACGATCAAATTCAATTAGGTTTTTTCAAAAAAGAAGATTGGGACAATGCAATAAAATATGAATTAAAGTCTATTCAATTAGCCAAAGACAATAATAGAGAAGACCTAAATTTCAATAGTGCCGAGGCTCCATTTGTTTATCACAACTATTACTGGGTTTCATGTTATGAAGTATATAAGGAAAACTTGGATAGTGCAGCGTATTATTGTTTGCGTCATTTATCTGAGGTGGAAAAATACTTTGGGATAGATTCAAAAGAATTTTTATGTGCGATATTGTCGCCTACATTATTCAGCAAGTCTAGAAAATTCGTTGAAGATCTTGATTTTGGTAATCCTGATGAAGAATACAATGATTCATTAAAGCCAAAACTTATTGAAGGCCATTTCGATAATTATCATGATGCAATACTAACTATCAATAATGCCATGAGCTATTATCAGTATTCTGATAGTTTACTGTTAGGAGATATCATGTGGCACAAAGGAGATCTTCTATTTCAAAATGGTAATATAGAAAAAGGACTATCATTGATGTATCAAAGCATCGCCTTATTAAGCAAAGCGGGGTTATGCCTTACGGATAAATTAGAAGGAGGATTGCTCAAAATCCTTTACCTATCAAGCCTTTCTATGAAATGTGGAGATGATTTCACGGCCTTCTCCATAAACAAATTCTTGCTTGATGTGGCGAGTGAGAAAATGGATGATGAGACTCAAACTTCTGTCAAATCTAATATTGTTTCAACTGCTATTCGTTTATGGTTGTTTGACTATGCAGATAAATATTTGACTGAATTAGAAGAATGTGGTGGTGATGACTATAGAATTGCCCAAAACAAATACTACAGAGGGCAATATTATTATGAAATGGCAAAAAAGACTCAGAGTATAGAACCGTTGTACAAAGCCATTCCATATTACGAGGACATCATAGAGAACTCTTGGCATAAAAATAGGATGACTACTTATCAGCAATTGATGCATATTTATAACTTTATTGGTTCAGAAACAGGGGATTTCTCAAAACTTGAAGTCCTTCAAGAAAGAATGCTTGATCTTGAAGAAGATAAAATTATAGATAGACTTTGTAGTTCTACAACAAATCAGCAATACAACCCACTTACAGGGATGAATTATAATTATTCTGTAGTAAATACAAAAACAATAGAACAACTATTTGAACACATGTTATTTAGATGGTCTATTGTTTCTGAGTTTTCCTCTGCAATAGAAAAACTCGCTCTCAAAGATAAATCACTAACTAGTAAATGGGAGACTATAAAAGAGTTAAAGAATAGAAACTGCAGTCAGGAGAGAATAGATTCTTTAGAGTATGATTTAATGAGGAATATAAATCAGAAGATACTAAAAAAACATCTCAGCACCGACATTTCAAAAATAAAGAGACAGTTAAATAATGAGGATATGTTGCTCTTGCTTACACAGGACGATTATGACTCTTTATATGCTTTTTGTCTTACTAAGACACTTCCTCCGCGGAAAATATTAGTGTCCGACTTTAAGGCCAAAGAACTGTTCGAACAACCTTTTTCTGAGATTGCAGATGAAATAAGCAGACATTTAAGTCCTCACTTGAAAGGTTATAAAAACATCTATATGTTAATTACAGGATCACTATACATGGTTCCATTAGAGAAAAGTATAGTATCACATAATAATAACATAAATGTTCACCGAATTCTTTCTTTTAGAGATATAAAATCAAAAGAAGGGTGTATTAAAGATGTGATTGCATTCGGTAATCCAGAGCTCAACCAAACCGGTGAGGTAAGCAAAGACAGAGGCTACTTCTATTCCCCATTACCTGGTACTGCAATAGAAGTTGATTCTATATCAAAAATAATAAATCGACAGACAACAGGAATGCATATAAAGACTTTTCTGAAAGAAGAAGCTTCAGAAGAAAATTTTAAGTTGCAAGAAAATTCTGTTGTAAATCTAATACATTTTGCAACACACGGTTTTCTTGGTAAACAAAGAATTTTTGATGACTCTGGTCTACTTCTTTCGGGAGCAAACATAGAACTCAACTCAGATTCATTGACTCACCGTTTTTCAAATGAAGGTATATTAAGAGCCTGCGAAATTGAAAACTTACATTTCAATAACTTAGAACTAGTTGTTCTATCAGCTTGCGAAACTGGAGCTGGAGGTTCCGACCTTGATTATGGTGTGTTGGGATTACCTCTTGCATTTCATAAGGCTGGAGCAAAGAAAATGATTGTAAGTCTAAAGAAAGTGGACGATGAGCTAACGCAATCATTCATGATTAATTTTTATCGTAACCTTACGAGTGGTAAATCCATCTACAAATCATTTTGGGAAGCAATGGATAAGGCAGATGAAGATACACGTAATTCATTTATCCTAATAGAATAAAGATATTATGAAGAGAATACTATTTGTATTGACAATATCGCTATTTACTCAGCTGATTATGGCTCAAAACAAACGAGCCCTGCTGGTGGGTATTTCAGACTATCAATGCGTCAATAAGTATGGCGGTTGGAACAATATTCATGGTAAGAATGATGTTGACCTGCTATATCCTACTCTAAAGAGAAATGGCTTTGTTGTCTCTTGTATTAGTGACAAAGGTGCTACTAAGACAGGGATTGCTAAAGCCTTGAATGTGTTGATATCTCAATGTAAAACTGGCGACATTGTTTATCTACACTTTTCTACTCATGGACAACCATTCGAGGACGAAAGCGGCGATGAAGACGATGGATGGGACGAATCTATAGTACCTGTGGATGCACCGATTGAGTACACCAAGGGAAAGTACGAGGGAGAGAACCACTTGATAGATGACGAACTGCATGAGTACTGCACAAGAATTAGAAAGGCAATCGGCACAAAGGGAATGCTATATGTCGTAATTGATGCATGTCATGCAGGAAAGGCTTCTATGGGTATCGAGGAAGAGATTATCCGAGGTACGAAAGCCGGTTTTACACGTAGTGGCAAATATTATCGTCCTCAAAAGTTGGAGAAGGGGAATTTCTATAACATACCTTCCTCACCAACACTCGGAAAAGTAGTTTTTATAGAGGCTTGTAGATCTTATCAGGTCAACAAAGAAATAGTTGAAGGTGGTAAGCACTATGGTGCTTTATCCTATTATATTAACCGAGTCCTATCTAATCATAAATTGACAAAAGAAACTAAGTGGATAGAAACGGTGAAAGATATGATGGGTAAAGATACACGATTAACTAATCAAAATATGGTTATTGAATACAGCAAGTAAATAAATATGACAAAAGAAGAATTTAACATCCAAGATGAAAGACTCTTAGGTCAATTCTTTGAAAAAGAGCGAAGTAAGGTTCTTGTTGTCCTAAGAAATCGTCTGTCTATTTCGACAGAAGATGCTGAAGACATTTACCAAGATGCCTGTATTGCGCTTTTTAATAATATCCAAAAAGGCAAACTCAAAACGCTTACCTGTAGTTTATCTACATATTTTACGCAGATTTGCTTAAATATGGGATATAATATTGTGAATCGAGGGCATTCGACGACCTCTTTCAATCAAATGTTGGATAATACCCAATATGATGAATATGGTCTTGCTCAATTGGAAGCAGTTTTAGGTCTCGGTGATGGTTTATCGTCAGAACAAACGAAGATGATGCGTGACATTGTACAAGATCTCCCACATCCATGTGAGGACATCTTATGGGCATACTATGGAGATGATCTCAGCATGAAAGAGATTGCAGATGTAATAGGATTCAATGGCGCTGACTCTGTAAAATCAAAGAAGAGTCAGTGCATGAGTAGGTTAAAAGAACGTTTCACCAGAATTATCAAATCGTTTTATGAATAATCTTGAGAATTTTGACATACGCCTTGAACTCTTTCTGAAAAACAAAATGACAGAGGAGGAAGGTAAGGCATTCCTTAGCGAATTGCAGAGTAATCCAGATTTACGACAGCGCGCTCAAACAATGGCTGCTGCTATCAAAAACATGAAGGAATTGAGGTACGAACATGGTCAACGTGTCGCTTCTCAAATTGATAGTTTATCAGAACGAAAATTTAGGAAAGAAGCAAAGTTGTCTCATAAAGCAAGAATAATCTCCCTTCATGCATTTGTAAAAATAAGTATAGCAGCTTGTTTTATTGGCATTATTTCTTTTGGAACCTACCGCTATTATATATATAATGAGACGATAGCATTAGGGAACAGTTATTATTCTGAGATACCTACAGAATTGGTTGTGCGAGATGCAGATGATGTATCGGCACAATTGGCTCAACTGTTCAAAAATGTCAAGAATAACGAGGATTTGGATAACACAATCCTTAATCTTGAAGAAAAATTCTGTTTGGCTATCTCGGAAGATTTCAATGACTATACTAATTATATAAATGATATTGGATGGAATCTTGCTATTGCGCACTTGAAGGATGGAGACAGAGGAAAAGCAATAGAAACTCTAGAATTACTGATCTCTCATTCTGAAAGTGATATTGTTGTTGAAAAATGCAAAAAACTTATTAGCGACATTAAACAGCTGTAATCCAAGGTAATACAATGCATTTAAGGCTTCCATATAAAGTGGAGGCCTTATTTTTTTGTTTTTTCCATTTACCTTTTACATACATGATGTTATAGAGTTGTAGAAACATCAAATAACAATTAAAAGATAAACAATATGAAAAAGATGACTAAAGCAGAAATTCGTGAATTCAACTCAAAAGTTGAATATAACGAAAGTGTATCAAGCTGGGTGGTAGACTTAATATCTTGCGCTATTTTCTTCCCAATGATTGTGATGGTGGTTTATCGTCGGGGAAAGTACAATCAAAAAATTACTGAAGTTGAATCACAAGACAAATAATATGAGAAGATATAATACCCAAGCAGAAATCAATGAAATTCCAAACGTCTGCTTCAAACGTCAGGCAATTTGCCAGAACTATATCAAGTATGGAGACGAATGTGATCCACAAGTATATTTCAGCAACCAGTTGGAGGCAAACCCTAATTTGTTAGCATGGCTATTTGGAGATGAAAACCTTGTTGGCAAGAGTTATTTGTCCTTATCGGCTGAACGCTTTGAAGCATTTCAAGATTTTTACAATTCATTAGATATTAACGAATAAATGTATAAAGACATGGAAAGAGCATTCTTTTTGATTATTGCCGTTTCATTGGCATTTGGGGTAGGTTGCATGGGACGCAACAGAAAAATCGGTTTTGGTTGGGCTTTTGGCCTTTCATTACTCAACGTGTTCATCGGATTGGTGGCAGTTCTTCTTTCAAAGAGAATTCCCCATGATGAAATCAACAAAGTCGAAAGAAAGGAGGAACAGGAATGAAAACGATTGGATGGGTACTATTTGTATTAGGCGGTCTTTCATGCTTAGGAGCATTGACTGCAGGTCATAGCATTTTCGGTCCTGTATTCTTTATTGCAATTGGACTAATGCTCATTAACAAAAGTAATAGCAATAAAAAAGATTAAAGATATGGCGCTTTTCGGATTATTCAACAGCAAGAAAGATTTTGGCATAGTTGACAAATATAAATCGATTTCTATCGAAAGAGTCAATAATTTTTTAGATAGGAATTGCATTGAGCACCAATGTACGGAGCTTCGGAAAATTGTGTTCAAACTTGAAGACTGGTCTTGGGATTTGTATATTGACGATGATTATTTCAAAATGGTTCTTGTGTTCCCGATAACCGAGGAAAATGCCAAAGACAAAGATATCAATAATCATGTTGCAGAAAAAGCGTGCCTGGAAGTAACAAAACTGATAAAGGTTTTGAAAGCGCATTATACATCACATGAAGATGTTGATGAGGATAATGAAGACAAGTTGGTGAAGTACAATATTCTTCTTTTCAACTTTGAAACATATTGCTATAATATGTATGATTTTAGCAAACTATTCTATGATGGCATCAATGTAATCCTTGGGGGATATCAAGAATACCACAAACTTTATGACGAAATCAGGGCTACATTGCCTAGTGCTCCGATCGGATTTAGAGCATTTGAGAGTAATGTTACAAACGACAACTCACAAACTATAAATGGTCATCGAATTGGCTTTGTTTAATTCTTTCAGTCAGTACATCTAATGAAGTTGAAGCATATGCGCAAACGTGCTGTAAAGAACAGCCTATTCCGAGTTGTAAATGAGTTGGATGAGAAGATGTATCCTTTAGGCCTGAAAGAGGAAGTGAAGTATATAGAAGATCTGAATACCGCACTAAACCGAAAGTATTCGAAAGTTGAAATTGCTAATATGCTAAGAAAGATTATGAGCTATATAATTCTAAGCAATTCTCCTATATCAACTACAATGCCACTGGCAAAGAAGGTAGCCAAGGGTATTACAGAAAAAGATATGTCTGTTGTAATGGAATATATAATGGCTCATAATCAGTATATTGCGAGGCTATATCAAACCCTAATTCAAAACAATTCTGAAAATTTAATCAAATAATCATTTACCTTTTTCCAAAATCAGGTATTAAGAAGTAAACAACATTAAATTTCAAACAATATGGGATTCTTTAATTTTTTCTCGTCTCAAAAAGAGACACCAAAACAGCCTCAATCATCTGAGGCACAGTTACAATCAGATATGTTTGCAAATCTCAGTCAAACACAGAAGTTTGCAATGGTTACTATGCTCGCGTCATTGGCTGCTGCACCAGCTAATGCAGAAAGGACAGCGATGGTTCAAAAGATGATGTTCACAGATGCGGCAATGATGGGTATAACGCAAGACATGATGCTCAACTACATGCAGACACGAACCAAACCTAATGCTCAAATGGTTATTTCAACTTTAGGAACAATTACTGACACCGAAGTTCTGGAATGGCTTATTTACTGTGGTTATAGTATCATTGTTGTCAACCAAAACGAGAAAGCATGTAGTGTATTTTTTGACTGGTGGCATAAGTTAGGTTATGAACCAGAAGAGATTGACCGTGTCGTTAAAGAGACAGAAGCAATCAGCAATAAAATGAGACAAATTATTAACCTTTAAATATATATGTTATGGTAGCCGTACTTATCATCCTTGCAGTCGTATTCTTCCTTATCAGTATGTCTTTGCACAATAGCGCAGATAAACAGGAAGCTAAATTTAACAATCGACCTTCAACAATCACTTCTCCTTCGAATGATTTGTTTACGAATCAGAAATATGCAATCATTAACATATTGGCATTTGCGCAGGGTGCAAATTCTATAAGTGCTTATAGTGATGAAGCAAATAGTATTCTAAATAAGTGGTGTTCAAAGCTTGGATTAACAAAAACTGATGTCGAGAAATCTATTCGTCATTCAATGAGCCTTTCACCTGAGCGTTCTGTTCAGATTATAAGAGATTCGATGATAGAAATCAAAGATAAGGCTTTTGTCCGCTCGGTTTATCGTGATGTTGATCGCATAGCGCAAATCTCTGGCGATATAAACACGATTGAGTTCATGAAAGAATTGTTTAACGACATCCTCACACATTAACTGCTATGAAAAGTTTTATTCTATCAATTGTCATTTTGTTCGGTGGAACTATGATGGCGAATGCTCAGGACATTATTCAGCGTCCAAATAGCTATAACTATACAAAGGGCATAGATTTAGCGTATGAAGGAAAAACATCAGAAGCCTTGGAATCCTTTGAAAAGGAATTGAAGGATAATCCTAAAAATGGTTATGCCTATTCTTGGATAGGTGCTATTTACATTGAATTGGAAGAATATGGAAGTGCGCTCAGCGCAATTAAGAACTCGTTAAAGTACCTGCCTGCTAAGGACGAAGACTTCGTTGCAAATTCATACAAAGCACTGAGTACAGTATATCTCAATGTGCAAGACACATTACAAGCATACACTACTTTAGGTGATGGACTTAAGGCTTATCGCAACAATGAAGATTTATTGGAAACAAGGGCTCAATTGTATTTTGAACAGAGCAGATACGAAGAGTCAAACAAAGACTACCAACATATGATTGACGTTAATCCCGGAAACGAAATGGGATATATGGGCATTGGGCGTAATCTTAAGATGCAGAAGAAATATAGTGAGGCTATCGCTGTATTTGATAAAGTAACCAAGTTGTCGCCGAACTATTCTTCTGGATATGCCTTTAAAGCGGAATGTCTTTTCGCTCAGAAAAAATATGAGGCAGCGATTGATGATGTAATCACAGCTTTATCTGTTGATATTAATGACAGAAAAGCAATACACCATTTGATTGAATTGTCAGACTCGGTTTATGAAGACGTAATCGCTCACCTTAAAGTACAGGCTATCAAGGAAAAGAAAACTGTCAATTGGTATTATTGCCTTGGAATTGTTTCTGAGCATTTGAAGTATTATCAAGATGCTATCGGTTATTTTGAGAATGGCATTAAGGTGGATGCTATCCCCATTTTAGAACAGCACATAGCTGAATGTTATCATAAACTTCAAGATTTTGATAATGCCATTATGCATATCGACAAAGCATATAATCTTGATAGCGAAGATCAAACCATCTTGATAAATAAAGCTGAGATATTAGCTGATGCCTTTAGATATACAGATGCAATAGAGGTAATTTCGGAAGTCGTTGATGCCAACCCGGATTATGATTATGGATATAGGCTTCGTGCTGGTTACAAAGAAAGGGCAACAGATTATAAAGGCGCAATCGAAGACATGGCTATAGCCGTAATCCTCGATCCTGAAGATGTATCATACTATGCATTCCGTGCTTACCTGTATTCTAAAGTTGGCGACAACACAAAGGCTCAGAGGGATTGTCAAAAGATATTAGAATCAGATACCATTCCAAATGCGTCATCTTTCGCTATGTATGCATATCAAGGGTTGGGAGAAGACGCTAAAGCAATTGATTTCATGACTTCTGTAATAGAAAAAGACTCCACAAATACTGGCGTTTACTATGATGCAGCTTGTTTGTACGGACGTATTGGCAACTATGAGAAATCACTAAAATTCCTTCAGATTGCAATTGAAAAGGGATATGACGATTATCTTCATATACTTCAGGATTATGACATGGATGTACTTAGAAATAGAAAGGAGTTCTTGGATTTGATTGAAAAAATCCAACCGCGAAATAGGCATAGTCATTCGACCGAGAGCATGGAACAAAGAGAAACTGTAGAAGTAGAGATCCCATTCTCAAAAGAAAACGGTTTGTGCAAAGTGAAATGTTCAATAAATGGAATTGAACTACATTTCGTTTTCGATACAGGAGCGTCTGTTGTTTCCATGTCAGACGTAGAAGCCACTTTTATGTTCAAGAATGGGTATATCTCCAAGAATGACATAATCGGTAGCTCGAATTATATGACAGCCAGCGGAAAAATCGAAGAAGGAACAATAATCAATATTAAGAAAGTCGATTTTGGAAGTCTTACGCTTGAGAATATTCGAGCATCAGTTGTAAAGAACCAAAAAGCACCTCTTTTGCTAGGACAAACAGTTTTAGGAAGATTGGGAAAAATTGAAATAGACAATAACAGTCACGTTTTACGGATTTCTCAATAACCTGACGTATGAATTGTTCTCCTTTTTGTAGCTAAAAATGATATGACATTAAGCAAAATAAAGTTCTTTGTGACAAAGGGGTTAATGTCACCTCTCTCTTGCTTTACCCGATTCATTATGTACTACCGTGATGTTGAAGTAATGACGAAATGATTGTACTTGTATCATCAAACACGGGCACTCAGCGCGAAATAACATGCGCTGGGTGCCCGTGATATGATGCGCTGGGTGTGTGAAATGAGATGCGCACGGTGCGCACTATTGATGCTCAAATCGTTTGGGAACTTTAGTCCTTTCTCTCATAGATTAGTTTCTTGTCACGTTCTGCACTTTCTCTGGCAAAGGGTAATAGTCCGCCATCTGGGATGATGTCCACTTCTCGTCCCAACAGGGAAATTTTGATACCTCATTTCGACACCACCTTCAACCTCACCCATAACCATCGGGGAACGAGTCGCCAGAAGAAGACGAGGAGGCGGTAGCGCCAATCGATGGTGATGATGGAGTGGTTGGCATGGATGCCTTTGGCGATGGAGAGAGCTACGCGGTGCGCATCGAGCTGGAGAGGGTAGTGATGTCCGTCGGAAAGGAGGGGGGTGCGGACAAAGCCAGGACGGATGTCGTGGAGGTGGATGTGATGGATGCCTCGGATGTGGCAGAGTTGGGTGAGACACTCCATGTAGTGATTGATGTAGCGTTTGGTGGAAGAATAGGCTGGAGCAGCACCCAATCCTCGTGTGCCAGCGATGCTGCTGATGACGGCGAGGTGGGCTTCACAGTCGGGATGCTCCATGAAGTAGTGGAAGGCGGTATCGACCATCTGTGTGAAGCCTGTCACGTTAGTGGCAACGGTTGCCATCTCCTTCTCTATGTTGAGCGAAGGGTTTTGGTAACCAACTCCAGCACTGTGAAAATAGAGATCCATGCCGCCCGTCTTACCGATGAGGGTCAGGAGACGGCGAGGAGCATCCTCTTTCGTGATGTCGATGCACTCTGTGGCTACCACATCGAGGTTCTTGCTCTGAATCTGCTGCAGTCGTTCTTGCCGACGACCGGCAATGCCCACCTGCCAGCC
>Ga0326512_10003023_pt1 | contig 12390 bp, 10 predicted proteins | sample 1_2617_0518_D_FD_203652 | JGI IMG/M metagenome (GOLD analysis project Ga0326512, IMG submission 203652) | Bovine rumen microbial communities from UC Davis, California, United States - 1_2617_0518 | ecosystem: Host-associated > Mammals > Digestive system > Stomach > Rumen | place: USA... | reverse complement strand
GTTTTCATAGGTAGCTTTTCTGAATAGAGCCCTTTTGAAAGCTTCTTCTGACATAGGAAAGTCCTTAGCCCATTTTTCGGAAAGCCCATTAATGCCTTTCTTACTTATGATAGCACGAATGTAATAAGTTGTAAGATGACCGGTTTTTGGAGAAATTGCGTCTTCAATACCTTTTTTAATGTCATATCTTGTCGGTCCAAACAAACCCATAAGCTTTATACCTCTTTGTCCATTTCGTGAATGTTGTATTCTGTATCTGATTTCATGTAAGCTTCACTTCTTTTTTAATCCACCATTACTTTGTTAATAATTTCTTTTGCTTTTTCAATCTTGAACGTTGTTTCTTCTTGAACGTCTTCATTGCTTGGGAATACCCTTTTAGCGTTGTCGAGCACGTCAATAAAACTTGCAAGTGCGTTAACGATAAAACTTCTTTCGCTAGTGCTAAGGCTAATGCTTTTGTCCATATTATCTCCTTTATGAACTTATATTATAACCTTAGCTTAATTTACCCTGTTAAAGAAGCTCCTTAAAAACGGCTTCCATTACTGGAAGTGCGATAGCGTTTCCGGCTTGTTTGTACAATTTTGTAGGTGCACAAACACTGGCTGCTTTTTCATAGTCCTCATCTGAATATCCCATAAAACGCCAACACTCTTTTGGTGTAAGACTTCTTACAGAATAAGTTCCGTTACTGCCAGTTAACAAAAGATTATCTTTCGCAACCGTCGTAAGTGTATTTGTAGTTCCACACTTGTTTGGTTCAAGTTGTTGCGTCCAAGTAGAACTTTCATTTACACGCAGTTCTTTATTCTCAATAATACGCCCACGGCTTGCACAGATTACTTTAAGTCCGTGTCTTTCTGCCCTTAATGTCGGGGCCGTTTCCTGGTAATATCTATTTCCACGAACGGTCTGATAAAAGTCTTCAACGATGGTTGTACCCAGTCTGTCTTTAAGGTCTTTTATCATTGCGTCTTGTCTTGACTGCTCCAAGTAATAACTTGCGTCTACTTCGTCTTCCAAGTAATCGTCTAACGTTTTTGTAAGACCATTGCCCTTCGGAAACTTGTATACATAATCTCCAAGAACTGAAACCATAAAGCAACGCACACGGTTTTGTGCGAGGTTAAAGTCTTTGGCGTTCAAGTCTGCATAAAAGTTTTTATATCCTTTACTTTCCAAAAAGTTTAGCCAGAGTTGAAAGTCTGGCATGTTTTTTGGATTATGGACTTGAATTACATTTTCCATTACAAGAACTTGTGGAAGTTCTTTGGTTTCTGTTAAAAGTCTTTCAACTTCCCAAAGAAGTCCAGACCTTGTGCCAGAACCTTTCTTCATTCCTGCTTGAACACCCGAACATGAAAGGTCAGTACAAGGAAATGAATATGTCAACAAGTATTCATACTTGTCTTTATCTGCAATTCCTAAGTCTTCACCTTTAACGTCCCTAATGTCTGTAGGCTCAAAGTTCGTTTCGTGAATAGCATTATATGACTTTACTGCATCTTTGTCAAAGTCATATGCACGGTATCTTTCAAAATTGGCTCTAAGATTTCTTAAAGCCATAGCTTGCGTTCCAACTCCTGCAAAACATTCAATCAGCCTTATTTTTTTAGAAATTTTGTAAATTGGGGCTTCCTTTACTGCCCCGTAAAATGTAAATGCCATTATTTCAATTTATCCCAAGAATAATTATTATTCGTCAAGCTGGCCGTAACCACTACTAGATACGCCAAGGTTTTGATATCCCTTTGCCAAGTCCATAAGGATATCGTCTATAATTTCTACATTTGCATATAAACAACCTTCTTTTTCGAACGTGTCTACGACCTTTCCTACCTTCTTATCCCCAAACTGAAGGTAGCAATCCTCAAGTTCCAGAACTGGTGGGACGTTATCTAATAGTTTTACTTCCATTTTTTGTCCTTTTTAGTAGTATATTAATTGTAAGATATTTACGTAAACACCTTTTAATAACTAATTAACATATGAGCAGTAATGTAGGTATTTGGAGTCCTAATGAATTAATCCTCCCAACAGTAGAATCAGACCTCGACTATAAGTTCTTCTTTGTTACCGAATCTGGTAGCATTGACGGCTTAAATATTGTCTTTAATTCTGGTGACTGGCTCGTTTACATAAAAAAAGACGGTGTAGGTAACTGGTATAAAACCAGTGGTGGCGTGGTTTCATTTAACATGAGTTCATCTGCCAATGCCCCAGACCCAGGTTTCTATACCCGTGTGCGACTCGACCAAAACGGCAACGTAATTGACGCTGGTTACATAACGAAAGACGATTTACCAGAACATACACACGATATTGATACAATAACTGGTGACTGGAAAACTAAAATACAGAAATACGTTGTAGACCTCTTTGCAAATAAGACTAACGGAACTGTAAACTTTAAGTTTGACCCTGATACAGAAACTATATCTGCCGACGTAAACATTGACGAAGACACAATTGTTCGCAACGAATGGGGTGAACTTGAAGCTAATGTTGAAGGCGGTAGTGGAAGCAGTTCTGGTGGTTCGGCTTCCTCCTTTACTGGCAAGATTAAGATAAAGCAAGTTGAAGACTTGTCAGATAGGCTTTTAGCAATCGACGACGCTATTAAAAAGAACTTCATTATCTGCCGTTCTAATTCTGGTCTTAAAAAACAGTTGGACCCAGACGGTGGTGGAACCCTTCTTTCTGTAAAGTTTGATGGAACTTCTTTGGTTCTTAACTCAGACGGTGAGCTCTCTGTAAGCCCTAGCGTTTTATTGGGTGGTGCTACGGACGGTTCTGATACTGCTTGTGGTGCACATACCCACACAGTTTCACAGATAACAGATTTTGACGAGAAAGTTCTTGAACTTATAAATAAAAACCAGACATTAGACATTACCCAGATTCCAATTGACGGACAGACTATCATAATTAACTCTGACGGTCATCTGGCGTGTGTTGCAGCCGGAACAAAGGCTCATAAACATGCAATGTCTGACATTACAGACTTAAAGCCAGAAATTGCAGACACTTGGGCTTCTGACCAACAACTTCAAAAGAACCAGGACTACACAAAGGGTGCATTAAACTTAACTGGTCAAACAATTGGATATTCTGTAAAGGTAATTAATGAATACCTTAAAGACGTAGACCAAAGAATTTCTGACATTGAAAGTAAGATAGACGTAATAGAAGTTCCAGAACCAGACGGTATTGAAATGGCAAAATTCTCGGTTGAATATGTCGGTGAGCTGGAAGTAACAGACAAGGACACGTTTAAGAAAGTTACTGCGGGTGAAAGTGCTAAAATTGTGTCCGATTATTTTTATCCTGCAAATGAAGGAACAATTACTGTATTTATTGACGGTGTAAATGTATTCAGTTTGCAGATGGACAAAAATACTACCTTATATAGTTCACCAACGTTTAAGATGACAGGAATTCGTGATTCCTACTATAACATTGCTATGTATCGTGGGAAATATAATTCTATGCAGATACGATACGACGCACAGAACCTTGACGAGGGCTATCACGCTATAAGGTTTGAACATCTTGTAAATGGAGCAATCCATAAGTCGGTAGAAACTTATTTCCAGACATACCAAGAAACCACTCCGGTTATAATCAACTCTAACTTGGCTATGCCAGCGAATAATACACACATAAGTGGTATACCTTGCTATAATGGTGATGGAAAGATTTCCTTTATGCCAAAAGTTTCAGGTGCATACAAGGAACAGTTTATAAATGATAAGATTTTTGAGTATAGTAAAGATAATGGTGATACTTGGGAAACCCCAGAAATTGTAGCCATTGCGAATGGATTTATCTACTATAATCAAATAAATCTTTTTGTCGAGAAAGGCAATACTGGCTCTTATACAGTTCAGGAAAGATGTTACAATGTTACTGGTAAGGAGTTTAATAATTCTCTTACTACACCTTCCTTGCTTTGGAACGTTACAGACATAGAGCAATACCGTGTTGTTCACGGTCGTGATTTTGACGGTCAAGAGCCAGAGTCTATCGGTGCACAGGTCTTAAACGAATATGATTCAACTGACGAAATACCACTTTATGAAATGGTAATACAGAATAATGTTGGTTCCTTAAACCGAACAAATTATGGTAAAGTAGACGGACCAGACTATTCTGAAAGAAGCACTGATAAACACGGTTTCGTATGGTGTAATTTCAAGTTTGAAGCACCATTTATGAATAACTTACACGTTGACCTTACAAGGGGCGACGGAACACTTTTTGCTAAAAACAAAAACGGGACATTGGAAGGTGTAAAGATTTATGTTTCTCAGAGCAGTGGTGCGTCGTCTGCTATCTGGGTTGACGGAAACTCGCCTTATGTTGGATATGGTAAAGCCGATAGTATAAACAGTAAGGGACTTGACTTATTCAAGTCAGATAATAAAACTAGATACATTACGTTTGGTCAAAGACCTAACATTGATTACGGTTATCTTTATGTAAAGGTCGGCACAACTTCTGACGTTGATTTAGGTGCATTAGTAAGTTCTATAAAGGAGTCTATAAATGAGTGGTCTTAATAAATACCAAAGATACATAGTTGAAACAGCTTATAAGAATGCCGTAAAAAATAAACCGAATACAAGCGACCTTATTTCTTGGTATGAGGAAAGCGGCGACTTAAAAAAGCGTGTTGATTTCTCATCTATCTGGCTGGACGCAGATTCTATTCCAGAAGAAGCCCCAGAACTTGAAAATGGTCAAGAGCTTGTTTTAACGATAAATAATTCCAAAGTATCGGTTTTAAGATACTATGAGCGTGTACCTCTTTACAACTTATCTGGAACTGCAAGCTCATTTCAGAATGAAACATTAATTGACTCCATTGAATCGTCGTTCGGAACTGGTTATGCAGTTAGGATGTTTGATGCTTTCGGTGAAGAAATACCTTTTGGTTTAAACAAGTGGGTTGTGGATAATGGTTCTGGTATTGTTACCTTTCTTGAAGGGATACCAGATGGATATACAAAGCCTTTCTTTATTTCATTCTACAGATACGTAGGTCGTCGAGGAACTGACGGTATTGTAACGTCAGACGGTAAGATAACTATGCTTCCTGGCTACGTTCCTACGGAAGACAAGTCTTTGGTAACAAAAGATTATGTGGACGCTAACGTAACAGACGTAAATGCAATTGTTAAGAAACTTATTCCAAATACACCAGATACTTTCGAAGGTAAAGATTTGGAAATCGTAAACAAGCACCGACTTGGAAGCTTGATAACTTCTACCGACCCAGCCGTTGACGTAGTATACTTGGAAGATACGGTAATAAAATTACGTGTTCCCCAATTCTGGGACGAAGACGGTAAAGGTTATTTTGCCATTGAAGTAAACGGTAATGAAGTCCACCGTGAAAAGGTTGAAAAGTTGTTAGACGGAACTTACAACTCTGACGTTATTGAGCTGGAAAGCATTGTGGAATCCTACCCAGATAACATCGTAGCGGACGAGTTTTACAAGTCTATAAATCTTATCGTTAAGCTTGATTATGTGAACCGTATAAGTCCATATATCCCTAGCCCAGCTTATCCAATCTTTACTGTTAAAGTAAGGTGGTATAGTCTTGCAGACACCATAGGCTATTATTCAAACACTGTTACAATCGGACTAGACAGGGAATCGAACATAGGCGAAATAAAAGAAACGTCTATTATTAACCAAAAGATTTCACAGAAATACATTTCTGGTGTTCCTGCAATGGTAGCAGGGGATAGCTTTGACGTTTTTACTGATATTAGGACATTAAAACGCTTTAAGAAAGACGTTCACGGACACATAGTTATTGACGATTTAATTGACGAAGACATAAAGACTGCTTTAACTTATCCAGATTTTGGTTCACCAATGGAAACCTATCAAAACGTTGTTGTTCCTAGTGGACTGTATTCAGAAACTATGCACGTTAAAGTTGAAAGCAGAAATTTGGACGACGTTGTAAATGGTGAAGCAGAATACACTTGGAACATAAGAACTGATTCAGTCAGTGACGAATCAAACCGTGTTACTTCGCCAAACGACGACAGAACTGGCTATGGTGAGCCTTGGGACGTTACACGACAGATGTCCTCCCTTAAAACGTCAAATGAATTGCAAATGTTAAACGGTCTTTATCAATGGCCACGTGGTAATTACATGGTAAATGGAACCGACCTGCCATTTATGGACGCTTGGGGTGCCGGTCCGAACTATGACATTTTACCAAAAACTGGGACACGTTATGTTACATTTAAGTATAGTCTTGATAATGCAAATGGCTTTTATTTTACACTAAATGATTCCGAAGGGTTTGAATATAACCCTAACGACTTTACGTTCAAAAACATAGCGGCTTTATATTGTATAATTGACGGCAAGTATGACTGGCTAAATATGAACATACCTTTTGACGGCGTTCTTAGTCCTTTCGACTTTGAAAATAAAGGTTGCTTGGTTGTAAATAGGTCTAATGCAAGTAGAAGATACTGCACTTTTGGAACCGAAGTTCTTTCTGGAAATATGTATATTGTTTTAGGAATAAATTATAACTTGAATCAAAAATTGTCAGGTATTTCGGTTTCAACTGAGAAATAACTAATTAAATGTAATATAGGAGAATTCTTAAATTGGCATCAGAAATACAAGTTTCCAGAGGTAGCCTAAAAGCTAGGGGTCCTGAAAACCTTTTAAGAGGTGAATTATTCTGGGTTCCTACCAACAATTCTAACGACGCTACTGATACATATAGAAAAGACCCACGATTTCCATACGATACTGGTACTTTATACATAGGTCGTCCGTCTCTTAGTGACAGTAACACCTATGAAGCACCTATTCCTATTGCGGGCGAAAGAGCCTACAAGGGAATGGTTTTCCGAGGTTTTCTTACAGACGAACAAAACATCACTGACGAACGCTTCAAGTTTGTTCGTGAAGGTGATTTCTTTATCTTTAATAATGACCCTACTGGTGGAAACTTTAAGGAAGTTGATGACTTTGTTCAGGGGGATATTCTTCTTATTACAAATGCAGACTACGACATTTCGCCGGACTTGCTTGATAACGTAGGCGAAGCTAAAAACGTAGAATACCTCAGATTTAACGGTTCTGGTGGTTGGGCAAAGTATACCAAGTATTCACATGAAGAGCATCCAGAGATTACAAACGTTAAGATGGCTTTGGACGACTTGTATGGTCGCAAGCTTGAATATCGTGGACGCATTGAGGAAGATTATTCTTATGCGGAATTAATGACTTTCCAAAGCACTGCAAAGGATAAGTTAAATTCTGGATATGTTTATCATGTTACAAGAGACGGCTTAAAGTTCACTGGTAAAGACGTTAAAGGTCAGGAAGTTACTTGGACTTCACAGAAAGGTGACTTTGTAATCTGGCAAAACGATATTGACGAATGGCTTCTTATTCCTTCTGGTTATACAGATTCAGAAGAAATAGACTTTGACCCTTCGGAAGCCGTTGCACAGCAACAAGCCTTAGGAACGTTCATCGAAGACGACGGTGAACACATTGATTCTACTTCAAAATTAACAAATGTAAAAGAAGCTCTTGAATACTTGCTTAGCCATAAGGCTATGCTTGATAGCAACGGTAAAGTTCCTTTAAGCCAGTTGCACTCTACTGTTCTCGGTAGTATGCAGTATATGGGTGTTTGGAACCCTATCAATGACGCAAAGGGTGTTGATGACCCAGAATATCAGAACGAATGGCCAAGTGGACGTGTAACCGAAGAAATTACTGGCGCAGAAGAAAGCTCTGGTAGTGGTGCAAATTCCAAGCGTGGAAATAAAGCTGGTGATTACTACATTGTTAAGATAAATCCAGTAATTGCAAACGTTAAATACTATGATAAGGATTCTACACCAACTGGTAATGTATTCTCACGTTGTGAAGAATTAAACAGTGGTGACTGGATTGTTTACCAAGTAGACCCTGCAACTGGTGTTGCAAGTTGGCAAGTAATTGATAACAGTGATTCTATCACTGCATTGAACTTCTTTATTAACGGAACTCACGCTTCTGGTGAAGCAGATTATGCAGATGAAACCACAGAAATTTCTATTGTAGGTAATCCTACAATGGCGGCTTCTGATAAATTGGTTCTTTGGCAGCAAGATAATAAAATAAACGTTGCAGGTGTTAGACTTGTAGACCAAGACGCTAACGACCCAAATCGCAAAAATGAAGACAAGTATTTACCAGTTTATTCTGGTAATACAGATACAATTAAACGAAGTTCTATCCAGAACTACATAAGCTCTTTGTACGGTAACAAATACGTTACCCAGACAAACTCTAACTTGCTTATTGGTAGTGCAAGTGAGAATTTTAACGAATACATTTATGGTGACATCTACTTGCGTCCAAAATTGGTATTGAAGGACGGTGTAAATGTAAACGAAAATACTTGTATTAAGTTCCAGATTGTAAAAGAACAAGGAAGCACTTCTTATAATACTGGAAATCTTAGCGCAGACGCAGATACTGTCAACGGTGCACAGATTTATCTGCCTACAAAGTCTTCTAAAGTTGTAGGTAAGTTGGCAGGTGTTACACTGATTAAAAACCGTCTTACTAAGGTAAGTGCAAACGACGATAACGGTTACATTGATAACTCTTCTATCGAAGAGCACATGAACAAGTCCGTAACTACTTCGGATTATGTAGACATCGACGTTGCTTCTATTGAGTTCCACGCACCAGTAATTGACGTAAACAATGTTGAAACACGTCACATTACATTGGGTCAGAAATCTAAACTTAATTCTGAAATGTCCAATGGTGGTGAGCTTTCAGAAGACGGAAGACTTCTTGAAGACGAGCTTCTTTCAGAAATCTTTGCACACCCAAGCCAGACAGTTCAGAACGTAACCAACTACATGCCAGTTGATTCTGGTATTCTTATAAATACAACTGATTTAAGTCGTCAGTTTAATGGTACAGAGAAGGTATTACCTATCTATGGTAAGCCAGAACTTAGACCTGGCGAAACAGAAGAGCGTATTACACTTGTAGATTCAAAGATTGAACAAGTTTCAAATTCTTTGTTTGAGTCGTTGTTTAATTCCACCACAAACATCGGTATGGAAACGAGAACTCTTGGTGATAAAGCGTTTGTTTCTGCCGAACATTATTTTGACGCAAAAGATAAGGATTTTGTAAAGGAAGTTTATGGTGACTTTACTTATGACGATAATAATAAGAAAGTTTATACAAATACTGGAACTGCCGACAATGTAAACATCAAGACAGATACAATTATCGGTGAAACGGCAATCGGAGCAAATGGTAGATACATTAAAACACCAAGGTCTTTGATGGTAACAAAGTCTTTGGCATTGGGTAATGCAAATACTAATACCACACACTTTGTTCCTGGTAGAACTTTGTTCCCTGCAAGTAACCAGTATCGTTACGCAAAAGACGAATCACGTTTACCAGTTAAGGACGTATACGTAGAACCACCAGCAGTTTCTGGTGTTTTGCTTACGGATAACAGCCGAATTGACGGTGGTCTTTATGTAGACTAAAAAATAAACCCCACGCTAAAACGTGGGGTTCTATGTTAATTCAAGTTTTTATCAGTTGTGAACGACGGCAACCACAAGCTTGGGTTCCAATAAATCTTAAACTTATTAGCATCAACATCTTCCGTAGGTTCAAGCTGAATACTGTAATAAGTGCAATCCGGCTGTCTGCCCAAGTAGTGACGGTAATAATGACCGTTTATATCTTTTACCACTACCTCAACGTCACCGTCTTTGTCAATCTGCACGTGGCAATGACCCTCGATAACTGCAACGGTTTCGTTAAGACGAACATTGTAAAGAACAACTCTACGAAGATTCGTAAAGTTACCTTCCTGCATTTCGAGCTTGCTTACAACCTTTGCATACTCTGACTGCAATCGAGCAGTGTCCGCTTCACGTGAACGGTTCATTTCTGCGAGCATGTTTCCACTACAGCTTGTAGCCAAAAGTGTTACAACCAATACAATTAATGAATAAATCTTTTTCATCTATTTGCTCCTATTTCGGTGTTGATATTATAACCTTATTTTGCCTTACCCTGTGAACTGCTATTCTTTTCTGTTATCATTCCAGTAAGCAACAAATTGTCCATCTTAACAATGTCTGTGCAATTTTCGGCAATAAACGGAATAATGCTTGGTTCAACGTCGTAATCAGTATTTAATGTATTTACCAATTTTTCAAAGACTTTCTGATTCTTTTTAACGGTATCTGATACTTCGTCAAACTTTGATTTTTCACACTTCCAAAATTTTTCCAAAGTTCTTTCAAACTTGATAACAGAATCTTCCAGACCAAGATTAAGGTGTGACGCTTCGTCTACGCTTATTAGATACGAAAGGTCTTTCCAGATGTTACTGAACTTGTCGATTCTTATGTAAGGCGATTTACAAAGTTGTGAATCTACACCATTGTTTTCTGTATTAGAAACTATCAAATCTGTAACGGTCTTATCTTTCTTCACAACGACCAAGTAATAATCTTCATTAGAAATTATCCAGTTATGTGCTTCCATACGACTTACATACATGTCGTAAATCGGTGTATCATAATAATCTACCAAATTTTTGAGTATGCGTTTATCGATGTCTTTTATTTCAACTGCACCTATACTGAAACTTACATTACCTATGATGTCAACTTCAAAGCCTTTTACAGTTGTAAGTGCCGGAATCTGAAACCAATTTGGGTCAAAAGTTTTTACTTTTTCTGGCTGCTTTTCAATTTCCGATTTGATTATGTTGTAGCGATAATCGTTTCTGTCTACATAAAGTTGTGAAGGCAGATTGCTACTGCTACCGAGCGTAAAAGCGTCGGCAAACATAATCGTAAGCGAATTTTTATCTATGATGTAATAAGCAATGTCTGCCATAAAATACCTTTATTACCAGTCAATGTCAGAACTTTCTGAAGGTTCAAGATTTTCTGGTTTCCCACTATTCATAAAGTTGCAAAAAGCGTTTGCTTTCTCAGGGCTGATAAATACCGTATAATCCCTATGATACTTGGTATTTTTCAGTTCTTCAAAAGATATTTCATCTGAGCAAACGTTTATGTCAAAATTATGTTCACGCCAGTCGTTTGAATAACGAGGATTACCATTTTCAAGATAAACTGTTTTTAATGACGGACCAATGTATTCCTTTTCACGATAAACCAAACGACGTGCTTTAGCTTCGTTTACAATGTACTTATCATATACATTCCCACAATAAGGACAAGGCTCTGAATATTCCCTTCCGTATGGAGAAGTGAAATGAACAAGTCTTTTGTCGTCGCATTTATCACATTTCGGAATACGGAAGCCACGTGCTTCTCTTACGACGTATACCTTTTCTGCAGGAAAGGCTTTTTCAAATGCACGTTTGAACATTTTAAGCGATACTTGTCGTTCAAGGTCTCGCTCCTTTCCATCAAGTTCACGTTCTTTACGTGCGTAGTCTTCTTTGATTTTATCAAAGTTCTTTTTTATGCTTTGAAGCTCTTCATTTTCTCTGCGAAGCTTTTCAAGTTCTTTCTTTATGTCGTTATTTACACATTCTTTAAGAGTATCTTTGAAATGCTCAATTTCCTGGTCGAAAGGGCTTATGTCTACGTTGTCAAAATAATCGTCCCACATAATCCTACTCCTCTACGATTGTAATGTTTTTAAGTTCTGGAATTTCAAACTCTTTCCAGATTAATTCACAAGCTTCCCAAGGTGCATTGTCGCTTGACTTGCGTAAGCGTGTAGGCAAACCATTTGTGATTGCGACTACGTCCCCTTTGAGATTGTTTATAATACGAAAGTCAACGCTTCTGTCTACTTGGTTTATACCGTAAGTGACTGTTGCGTGAATACGCATACCAGGCTTTAAGTTTATCTTAGTATTCATACTAAACCCCAACGTGTTGTTCTATTCACCCATAAAAATCCAAAGCTTATAGGCATTAAGCTTTGCTTTATCAAGTTTATGTTTCAAGATTTCGTGTTCATTTTCTTTAAGAGTGTTAATTTGTTCCTGAACAAACTTATCACCTTTAAGTTCCGGATAGTTCGCCATTGAAATCAAGGTAGACGCAGTTGGCTTCAAGTTACCGTATGTATTACTTTCAAAATGTAAATACTTGTCTACTAGTGGTTCTATCTGAGTAAGGACAGTCTCATTGTATTCTTCAAGAACGGCTATCTGTCTGTCGGCAGTAGTTTTTACCGAATTGTAAGTACCCAAAGTGATAAACATTGCGATTGTAAAAACAAATGCGATAAGTCCACCGGCGCCAACAAAGCAAAAGCCAATATCACTGTCCTTAAGACAAGCCACCAAGATACCAACAA
>Ga0326512_10003022_pt1 | contig 12394 bp, 13 predicted proteins | sample 1_2617_0518_D_FD_203652 | JGI IMG/M metagenome (GOLD analysis project Ga0326512, IMG submission 203652) | Bovine rumen microbial communities from UC Davis, California, United States - 1_2617_0518 | ecosystem: Host-associated > Mammals > Digestive system > Stomach > Rumen | place: USA... | reverse complement strand
TTTCGGCATAACCGTTACACCGTTTATTGTTATCGTGTCTGCCATTGCCTGCCTCCTAAATCAATATAGGGCTTTTGCCTGTGCTTATGGTCTGTCTGTTTATTTCCTTTACGACAACGCCCGTAAGTCTTTCATTGCCGACTTTAACCTCGTAAGAGGGATTTATTGTTATGTTTGCGTTCTGCATTGCTACCGCTACCGCACCTGCTATCTGTTCAAGGAATCCGCCGCTTGTGGATGTGCTGACGGTATAACTTGCGCTACCAGATAATGACGGTAACGAAAGCCCAAAATCACTTGTGACCGAGCCGAGCGACGCCGTTGCACTTGACACATAGCCAAGATTGCCTTCGATTCCGTTTGCAAGTCCGATGTCGATAAATCGTCCGTAACTCTCAAACACGGTCGAGGGCGAATGTATTCCGAGTATGCTTGAAAAATAACTACCGAGGCTAGATGCAAGGTTTGTAATCTTTGTTCTGATAATGTTTAGCAAGGAAACGTTACCTAAACCATTGCCTAAACCTTCGAGAACGTTTTTGGATTTTGTTTCCCAAGCCGTCTTATTCATCGCGCCGCCTATGGCGGTAACTTTGCCCGTTACATTGCTTGCCGCTTTTGAAAGACTGTCAAGCCCTGTACTCCACCACAAACCATTTTTTGTTTTGGTAAGCACATTCTTTGATACATCCTCGGTGTTTTTGGTACTAGCAATCGTGCTGATCGTGCCTGTTACGGTACTTGCCACTTTGGATGTCGCAGAAGATACTTTTCCAAGCCCTGCCGCATTGCCAAGCCCGTTACTGCCTGCCAAATTGTTAAGTACTTTTGAACCTTGTGTGCTACCTGCGTTTGCCGCTTGTTTGAGTTTATTCTCAACTTCACTCGGTATCGTTCCCAATTTCGATGAAAGTATATTCTTTGCACTTGTAGACGAAACGCCGTTAGCGAAATTCGTTGTTGTTTGCGCCCCATAGGTTGAACCTTTTCCGGCTGCCTGCTTGAGTTTGTTTTCAACCTCACTCGGAATCGTACCTAACTTTGATGAAAGTACGGTTTTTGATTTCTCCGATGCTACGCTGTTTGCGTATGCTTGTACGGTACTTTCGCCGCCCTTGCTTGCTATCTGTTCGGCGTTCTTCATTGCGTTTTCGGCTTCACTAGGGATAGTGCCGATTTTGGCTGTCGCTTCGCCTACAAAGTTTATTGCGTCCTGCCCGTACTTCTCGTAAAGATCAACGCCGTTTTCGTTGCTGAAAATGGATATAAGTTGTGAAAAATATTCCATTTCGGCGTTTACATCGTCAAGACTATCGGTTAAGGTACTGTAACTTCCACGCAAAGCAAGAATACTGTTTGAAACATCTGTCATTTCAGTATTCAAGTTTTCGTAGTATGCCTTCGCCTCGTCATAACTAGAAAAATCATATCCGGCTTCTTTAAGTTTCTTGCTTGCCGACAATTTTTCAAATATGTTAGCATCGTTTACATCACCGAGAATGTTTTTAAGTACCGATTGCTCTTTTTCTATTTCGTAATAACGATTCTGTAATTCTTCTAGTCTTTCTTGTCCGCCTTCTGCGTCAAGTGCATCGAGCTGTTGCTTTATTTTGAGATAATCTTCGGCTGAACCCGAAAGAGCGTTCTGCGCGGCTGTCAAAAACGCCATACGCTTCATATTCGAGATAATTCCGTCAAGTACCTTTTTTTGCTCTGCATAACTTACATTTACATCACTAACACTATCGGCGAAGTCGGGCAATGTATCGCAAAGGTAATTGTAGTAGCCTTCCATTGTTGCCTTTTCTGCTTCTGTGGGGTCAGCGACAGAACGCAATTTAAGATAGGCGTTCGCGATAGCCTCTATGGATGTTACCGCGCTTGTTGAATTGTTGAATATGTCAAGACGCGATGAAGCATTGCTCGATATATTCGCCATCTTCTCTCTTGCTTCTGTGATAGCATCGTATAAATCTTTGCCGATTGTACCCTCAACATCTGCGTTAGTCGGGGTAAATGTTTCTGCGAAGAAGTTATCATATACCCACAAAACGCCGCCCGTTATAGCAAGACCGATAGCCGTACCAAGAGCAAACCAACCGCCGTATGCTTTTACCTTTTCTGCAAGCCCAGAACCGAATGTTGTACCGGCTTCCGCTACACCTTGAACAACCGTTGTTGATGTAAACGCGGTTTTCATAGCTTCTTTAACCGAGTTGATAAACACTTGCGATGTTTTAAGGGTTGCCATTACCGCTGTACCGAGTGATACAATACCAAGCAATGTGCCGAGGTCTAATTTGCCTATCGTTTCACCGATTATGCGGAAAAAATCTCCCCACGATAATTCTTTTACAAGTGTTCCTGCAACGGTAATAGCGGCATTAAGGATTGAGTTTACCGCATCGGCTATATCATCGCCCTTTATGTTCTGCAATGCCGAGTTGATTCCGCTTGCAACATTTTTAGCGACGCTTTCCCAATTAACCTTCTTGAAGAACGCGCCACCTGCCTTGAAAATTCCCGTGAATGTTGAGCCGATACCTGCGCCGACAGTTTCCCACGGAATCGCATCGCTGATACCCTCAAACGCTTCTCCGAGCCTTGTACCAAGGTCGCCCCATTCAAGGTTTATTGCAACGCCGGAAAGCAAAGTAGGGATGTATGAAATTTTATTGCCGATTGTAGTTCCGATTTCCGTCCAATCGGAATCCTCGATTTTGCCGTTTATCCAACTCGCAATACTCGTTCCGAGGTCAAGCGGTGATTTCTTGAATCCGTTGTAAATAGCCTCTGCGTATTGCTGTGCGAGGTTTTCGGCATTGTCAAACGCTTCCTGCCAAACCTTCTTATAATCTGCAAGCGCGAGTTGTAACTGTTCTGTAAGGTCAACTACACCGCTACCACTACCACTTGTCGATTCGTCTATGGGCTGTAACTTGTTGATTTCGTCAAAGCCGAGTAACTGATTCTTGTATTCTTCTGCGGCGTCTGCGGCGCCTGTAAGGTCGTCGGTGTAATCCTCTAACGCTTCTGCTCCTGCGTCAGAATAGCCGCTTGAAATACCGTCCATAAGTTCGGTAAGCCAATTATCGCCCCATAAGTTCATACCAAGACTTGTAAAAAGTCTGTTAAGTGCAATTACAAGTCCGTTTACATAAGGCAACGCCTTCTGTACTATCGGCAAGAATAAATTACCTACCGTTCTGCCGAGGTTAGCGGTTGCCTGTCCAAACATACGATACTGATTCGCAACGGAATTGAGCGTGTTTGCCTGATCTCCCCACGCTACTTTGGATTGATCTAAAATGGCAAGCTCGCGGAGTTGCATCTTTTCAGCCTGCGTCATTTCACTTACAGCCTTGCTTATGCCGTTTGCGAGTGCGTAGGTTTCAAGCGTTGTGCTTGTTATATCAATACCGTATTTATACAGCGCCCTGCTCTGCCCTACCAAGCCGGATGTAAGGTTAGTCATAACCGTATCAATATCTTGATTAGTGAACGATGATAAGTCACTAGCAAGCATTGTGAGCGCTTCGGATGTAATAACGGACGCTTCGCCGACAAGCCCTACCGAGTTGGTAATTGCAGCTGTCTTTGCTTGAAAGTTCATAACCGTGTTCAAGTCAAGACCGAGGTTTTTATCCGTTGTAAGGATGGATTCGCCGTTTTCGCCGATGGCGTAGCCTGTCATTTTGTTCGTGAGGTCATTTAATCGGGCAGAAAAACTTTCAGCATAGACTTCGGCGTCCTCATAACCGAAACGGTCATACATATACGAAAATTCTTTTCCGATTTTGTCGAGGGTAACGCTGAAATAGTTATATGTTTCCACATAGTCCATCGAGGATTCTATGTATTCTTCGAGTTTCTTATACGCACGAATAACCAAGAAAAGGTTAGCGTATAAAATACCGAAAGTTCTGGCAAGGCTGAACGTGTGCGTGTTTAACGCTTTCATTTTGCCACCAAGCGTTGTTGTGTGCGACGAAAACAATTTAACAGCCGTAGTCGTTCTGCTGACATTGTTAGCCGTATTGCTTGTGGCTTTCGTGAGATTTTGCATCCCGGCGCTGCTTGCTTTCGCTGAATCGCCAATAGTTTTAATGCTATTAGCGAGGCTTTGCATCTTCTTTGTGTCAACGCCACCGAGTGCCTTGCCTAAACTTTCAAGGTTTTTTGTTAAGTTATTGAGTGATCTATTAGCGCCTTTTGCGTTGGCGGTAATATTTATTGCTAAACTGTCAATAGTTGCAGGCATTGTTTAGTCCTCCGTAGGAATTTCACCAAAAATCAGTTTGAGTTTTTGCAAAGCCAATTCTGCCTGCTCTCGCTCTGAAAGTTTGATTTTTCCCGTTTCAATATCCTTGTCGCGTTGTAGTTCAAGATAAGGTTTAGCGGAATATTCGAGCGCTTTTGAACCCTTCTTCCGAAAAGCATTACCAATAGCAACCGCAACCGCTTCATATACATACCTGCCTTGTAGCCACGCTTCGTAGTCAAGCCGTTTCATTCGTTCGTTGTAAGCGGCTGAATAGTCCGATAAGTCGCGAGGTGTAATGTTCCAAAACTCGTTGTGTGCTACACCCATTAACATAGCCTTCGGCAGAATTTCTACTCGGAAATATTCTCCGATGTTGTCGTATTCGCTTTCTTTGCTTTCTTCTTCGCAGGCAATGACGCTGTTATCGCCTTCTCCGCGTCCTTTATCATTGCTTGAAAAAAACCGCTTTCGTTCGCCTCTTTTATCATTACTTCGGTAATGTCGTTGATAGAGCCACCGTTTATGATGTGCTGTTCGATCTCGTCATCGGCGACTTTCTGTAATACCCCGGCGCAAAGTGCAAAATACGCACTAGACGCAACAAAAGGCTTCATAAGTATGTCAGCAAGTGATACATTCATTTTGTCAAGGTCGCGGATTGTGCCAAAACTTAAAGGCAAAGAATCGTAAGATTTTCCATTGATTGTAAATTTCATATTCAAAACTCCTTTCTATTTCCCCTAGAAAAAAGGGCAGGTCAATGCCTGCCCCATTTAAGTAATGCTGTGTTTTTAGTAAGAGCCGCTATCAGTAGGCTTTACAGCGTTAGCCCATCCAATATCCTTTGTGCCGTTGTTGTAGATCGTGTTAAGAACAAGACCGATCTCAACGGTAAGAAGCTCGTTCTGTCCGCTTTCAGGAAGTGGAATAGCAGAAGGCACGGTGCAAACCGCAAAATAGCCTTTCGTAAGACTAGGATGATATATCTCAAACCATAACTTGTTACCTGTGATTGCTTCCCACTCTGCGTATGTTTCGCTTGTGAGGTTTACGGTAACGGTAAGGGTTTCGGAAATATCTGATCTGCCTGCTACCCTCTTTGTAATGTAATCGTCAAGTGCGGAAGCGTCGATTGTTTCGGGGGTAATCTCGATACCGCCGATTGCGTTGATTCTTCCGAGCTTTGTTACACTAGTGGGAAGCGTAGTGTTTGCTGAAAAAGCCGCATATCCAAGCTCAATACCGAGCGTGGAAAGACCGTCAATGTATGACATTTTTTATTCCTCCTTAAAAGTTAAATTATAAAGCCTGTTGATGTGTTATCCGAGCCGATAACAATACGAAAACGCGCAACGCCGTGTGATATATCCGGCGTACTATCAATTATCGGTAATTGCACGGCTTCAAATCCAAGTTCGCTCATTGTTGCAGTTGCGACACGGGATATTAAAGCACAATCAGCCTTGCCCTCGGTATATACATCTATCTGCATATCTGCACGAATAGCATTTATGCCTGTATCAAAAGTCTTGCCGAGTTCCTGTCCGTCTGTTTGATGAAAGTAAACCGTGGGGAGCGTTAAATCGCTTGTGGAAACATCGGTTGAAACATAGTTAGCACTATTTACCTTTTCGTTTGTGTGCGATTTCATCAGTTTATAGAATTTGTTGTAAACAGCGCTTTCAATCTGTCCGAACCAAGTTTCACTCGCCATTTCCGAAAACCTCTCTTGCGGTACTTTCAATAACGCGGATAATCTCTATACTCGCCTTATACATAGGCATTTCTGCTTTAGTTCCTAGTGATAAATGCAACTGCCCTAGCCCGTCACGGTAATACCAATAACCGGGATTCATTGCGTGCTTTTGGTCTGGGAAAGTTCCAACGCCCATCCCAAACTCTGCGGCCTGCGGATGCGTTGTGCCGTTGTTGTACTCAATACCTGCGCCAAATTCCCACGCCAAATGCGGATAAAATGTTCTGCCATCCTCGTCAACTTGCGGCGTGCTTGTTAAAAAGAACGAGCCTACATATTTACCGATTTGAACATCGAATTTGTATTCTGTCGGCGTTGAGTACGATTTCGGCGCATCGCCCAAACCTTGTGATATTGTAGTGCGTACTACATTTATGCCCTTTCGCAATAACGACTTGATAAGAAGTTCACACTTCGCAGGTAATATCCGGCGTTGGTATATATCAACTTGTTTGATAAGGCTTTCGATACCCTTCTGCGATAAACTACCTTTGAGCGTGTACTTCGCCATTATTTCTCAATCCTTTTGAGCAGGTATGCCGTGAAATTCTCACTCGGAGCAACCTTTACGACACGAAAATCCGCTGATTTCTCTACAAGTTTTCCGCCCGAATATTCAGGCGTACTGTCCTTAAAGATTAGCGAGGTTTCCGTTATCGGAAATTCGTTTGCAAGGGTTATAAGTTTGCTATCGTAACCGTCAAGGCTGATACCGAAAGCCATCGCCTCCGCTTCACCACCTGCAAACGCTATGTCCGCGTAAAATTCAACGGGTGTTGCATAATCATTTTTGCTAACGCCTATTACAATCGGGTTTCCGTCATCGTCATAAATAAGATTTCCGTTATCATCCGTCGCGTATTCGGGCGTACCCGAATTGTAAAGGGCGTATTGTAACTTCACTTTTGCTTTACGGAGTGTACGCATTTTGTACCTCCTTAATGCCTTGCCAACGGTAACACCGGCGACAAGATTTTGTTCTCGTCAACATAAGAGATAGACACGCCATTTTCGCTGTGGCTTGCTTCAAGGTCTGCGCCTATGCGGTTATATCGCGCAAGCGCAAGTTGCAGGCATACATCGTAATAATTCTGCATATCGGACGCGATCATTTCTTCTGTGTAACTTGCAGGATAACGGCGCAACTGCATAACGCGGCGAATTGCACCGTCAACCTTATTAGCAAGAATATCAGCATTGAATGTGTCCTCTGCGCTTAATTCAGTTGTAAGTTCTGCTACAATGCTTGCAGCCATATCATCCGAAACTGACATATCATACCTCTTTATTGTTTAACAATTAGAAACTAGCGGTAGTAGCACCGTGTACCACGATCGCATCAGCCTTTTTATTGAGAACGAAAGCGTCATAGTAGAAACGAGCCTCAACGAGTGAGCCGGAAATGCCAGGCGCATCATCGTGAATCTTTAACTCGTAAATCTTCATAGGCGAAGGCATTACAGCCGCATTAGTGATAACGAAATCTGTTCCGTCAACGAAATACGATGAAGGAGCTTTTACGATTGCCACACCGTCAACCTCGCCGACCTGTCCGTTAAGGAGCATTGTCTGACCGATTTCGGACGCCTTAATGAAGTTGTTATCGAGTTTAAGGTAGTTATAGAAGCCGGGTGTTACAAGAGCAACTCTGCCGCCGATCGGAGCTTTGTCGTTGTCGAGTATTTCCTGTGCCTTTAAAAACTCGCTGTAAGCATTGGACGCTGAAACATTCGCCTTGATAATGTGCGAAACATTCGTGTAAGTACCGCTTGTGGGCGCATTGTCGGTAAGAACCTTAATTCTGTATGCGTCAACCGCAGGAATAAGAACATTGTCGATATTCTCTGCAAGTGTAGCGGCTGCCTCCATTGTGCCAACGGTATCTTCGGCTGTTCTCTTGTCGATAATGTAAGTGAAAGCCTTGTCCTGTGTAAGCGTCATTGTCTGTACGGAATTGCCAAGATCACTAGGTGTACCGTATCTGCTTGTGCCTGACATTGTGTAGTTGCCAAGTGTAACGAGATCACGCGAAAATACGTTGACCGCATTAACTCCAACCCAATCATAATTTCTGTTGATAATTCCCTCGGTAAGCGAGCCAAGCACAAAACGCTCGTCAACCTTTGAGGAATACTTTGAAGCGTAGTTAGGTGTTGCCATAACTAAAAATCCTCCTTTGATAAAGTGTGCTGTTTGTTTTATTAAAAACGCCCGATTTGAGCATTTTTATCTATCTTGAAAACCTTGTAGGCACACTTGCAAAACCCTGTAAAAAGGGATCAACTTCTTCTTTGCCACCAACCCCGGCATTTACCTGCGGAATGGATTTTAACCACTCTGCCTCTTTCGCCTTTAATAGCGAAGCCTGTACCTGCGACTGAACCTCAAACAATGTCTGGGTATCACCGTCAACCTGTGCGGCGGCGGCTTTCTTTGCCTGTGCCTTGTCGTAACCCAAGTCCATAAAATTCTCGGTAAGATCGTGTATCTTGTCCTTGCGCTCTAATTCCTTTAAGCGTTCATCCTTTAATGCCTCGGCCTCTGCCTTTTCGAGCGATAACTGTTCCTGTTCCGATAAAGTCGAACGGTACTTCTTTGTGAGTTCGGCGTTTTCGTGCGTAAGCTTGTCAATGCTTCTCTTGTAGCGTGCAAGTTCAACCATTAAATCCTGCGCCGTAGGCTCTTTCGCGCCATCCTCTTTCGGCGTTGCTTTTGGCTTTGATTCCGGCTTTGTTTCAATAGCGGATGTTTCTTCGGTTACGTTCTGTTCGTTTTCCATATTCATTTTCCTTCCGTGTTTTTTCCCTTGCTTCTCTGCAAGTAAAATAAAAGAGTGTGAGTTGTTACCCTCGCTTCTCTGCGAGCAAAATTAAAATCAATGCGATTTACGCCTTCTCTGGCATATATAAAAACCGCAAGAGAAATTCCCTTGCGGTAAATGGCTTTTAACGTGTGTAACGGGCGAAGCAACGACAGTTGACAACTTCTTCGGGATGTTCAGCGCCCGTGCTGTATTCCGTGAATGTGTCTTTCGGGAAAAGCATCTGCGCCGCACCCACGATGAAATAATCGTCAATCGGTATTTCTGTTTCGTTTATGGCTTCGTGCGTCTTTCGTGTTTTGTTGTCAATAAAGGCAATCCAACGCTTATGTTTAAATCCGCGCTTTTTGGCGGTCAAAAAATCTTTATACCCTAAAACGGTAACGGCTTCGTTTTCGGCGTTCCACTTAACACGGTCAGGCGATGTGTACCACGATTCCGAAAGGTGTTCAGCGGTCGCGCGTGTAAAGTTCTCGGCGTACTGTTCGGCGTATGCCTGCGTAAGCGCATCGTCCACACCTACGCTTTGCAAAATGGCGATATATCCGAGTTTTACTTGTTGTAGTACAAAACTATAACTAAACTCGGAAAATTCCCTCATCGTCAAAATAAGCGCCACAATAAGCATCAGAAAATCCTCGAAGTCCTCGGCAAACCGAATACGCTCGTCAACCTGCTTTTTCGTGATTCCCATTTCGCTGAAATAGGTTTCGTAAGGCTGTGCCATCGGTTTATGAATTTGATTTATCTCGTCAAATTCTGCCATTCGTTACTCCTCAATAGGTTTTTCTCTGCTCATTCCGTCTATAAGCGGGCTGTTTGTTATCTGCGCTATCGGATTATCAGATGTGATGTTTTCCGATTTTGCAATTTCCTCTATGCGTTCTTCTGCGCCAAACAACTTATCTTGATGTTTCGCGATAAGGCTTTCGCTGTCCGCCCAAACTTGATTCGGATCATCGAAAAGATTTACCGTGTCTATTGCGTGCTTGCCGTATATACCGCTTGCGATCATACTTGAAAGGCTTGAAGTCTTTACGGCAAGTTCGTATGATTTCTGTCTGCGCACCGTGGGCTTAATATCCATTGCGCGTAATTTAAGCAACGGGCTATCCGAAGGCGTTTTAGGGTTACGCTTTATCGCGCGGAGTACAATTCGCACTTCCTGCAATTTGCAAGTTTCGATGATGTTCTGCTGTGCGCAAGCCACGGCTTCGGCTGCACTCCATCCGCTTGCTGTGTCCATTGCGATACCCGTCGAGCCGCCGGAATTGTCGTTACGCTGTGGCACGTTGCATTTCTGCAAAACAAGTCCGCGCTGTGTAAGATAATTCTGCAACATTCCGTTGTAGTCATAATCAAGCGTAAGCGGCTTAATGAACGGCGTTTTACCATCCGGGCTTGTATAGGTCTGCACCCAATCGCCGGATTTAGGCGTTGAGGTTGATACCGTACCGTCCGCATTTTCCTCGTCCACAAAATCAACATCGTTTGTATGCCAAACGCATTGTGTGTTTTGATCTATGTCGTTTGCGAGGTCTGAAAGCATAAGGTTAAGCGTGTTCATTGCTGAAATCTGTCGCTCAAAGCAACCCTGTCTGTCGTAAGACAAAAACCACTCGACAATCGGTATCACTCCGAGGGGATTCGCCTCACCGCTTCTGTTGCCTTCCGCCCACAAATCGCGCTCTGTACTCTTTTTGCCGTTCACAATGCTGTAACCGTTCAAAATCTCAAAACGCTGTTCGGGCGTAAAACAAGTAAACAGGATATTACCGCTGTTATCTTCGCGGAACGTACCCGCTACCATCACGCGACGGTCAACATATCTGCTCGAACGGATAACAAAAGTCGTTCTGGGGTCGAGAACGGAAACTTTAAACAGGCTTTCGCCTTCGTCAAGGTCTGCGTCAAGATTCATTTCGACGATCGTATAGCCAATGCCTGTAACCTCGGTAAATCTTCCGAGTTGCTGTGTTTTGGCATTGATGCCATCGGCGAAATACATTTCGTTGAGCTTGCTTATTGCCTCAACTTCCGCGTCATTTCCGCTGTCAAGTTCGCCGCGCTGAACGAGTGTTATCGGGTAGCCCCACTTGAAACCGAGGTTAAACTGTGTAACCTCTGCCGCCACATTGTCGCAACATTCAAAGTCTATGTCAGGGCGAAACTTCTTCGGCTCTTTTCTCTGCAACGGCTGTATACCACTCTCAAAGTCGATTAGTTTTTGGCAATCTTGCGCGTTGACAGTAAAGTACGGAGCGTTTTCCTGCATAACTTTCAAAATGTTTTCAGCGGTTACGCGCTCTACATCCGTGTAAAGCTCTTTGCGCCCTATGTGATTTTGAAGCATATTATCAAGTGCGTTCATACAACCCTACTTTCGCAATCAAAAAAGGCAACCTGCAACGGTCGCCTTAAAAAGTTTTTCACTATATCGAAATTATCACGGTTAAATAATATAATTGTGCGATTTTGTGGGTTTTTATGTCAAGTTTGCAATGTCGGGATTTGTTTCGGCAAAAGCCTTTAAAGCGTCCGAGTGCAAGTGCAGAATGTAACTGTAATTGTAACCCATATTGAACGATACCTCGTCAAATCCCAAACCGTCAAAGTAGTGCTGATATAGGCACTCGATATATTTTTCGTTGCCGAGCGCGTATATCTTATCAACGATCTCGTCTATCTTCCGCGAATATTCCGTGATTGTTTCGCATAACTCGCGGTCAAAATCGGCTAACTTTATGGCTACGCCTACAACGCCCTCACCGGGATTTGTCTGCACTCTGTCGCGAGAATAATCAAGGCCGCGAATGTAGGCTATATCGCCGCGCGCCGCTTCGTGTTCCTTGCGCTTGTGTGCAATAATTCGCTTGTAAACGCCGATTTGTGATAAATACTCTTTTGCTGTCAACTCTAAACCTCCGCTAAATAGGACTTTTGATAATCGTTGCCTTGCGCATACGCTTGTATAAACGCTTTGTGACAAACTCGGCAAAAATAGCCATCCCGTCGGGAACATCATCGTTCTTGTTTTTGCCCGCTATCGTGTATGTGAGCAGAAAATTCATCATTCTGCCGTAGTCGGACTTCGGCGTGTAACCGCTTTTGTCACGAAAGAGAACGTGACGCTTTACCCAATCGGCATTAACAATGATTCGCGTTTCTTTGTTCGTTTCCGTCGGATGCGTGATAATGTTGCAACCGCAGGATAAGGTTTTTAGGCGTTCTGATACTTCGTGCGCTATTCTGTCGCCGCCTGCGTTCGATTCAAACTCGACTTGTTGCATATTGTGTTCCGCGATAAGCGTTGATATTTTCACATATTGCGCGTTGAAGTCGGTGTTGTTGTCGCATACGCAATCTGCAAGGTAGTAATCTTCGCCGTATTGATACATAATCGGCATAAACATATAGTCGATGCCCGTGGACTTTGTATCGCATATACCGATAACGGCATCCGGCTCGTATTCTGGAAGTGACATATACGTTCGGAGTTCGTCATCGTGGTAAAGCAAGCCTTCACGCTCTATCGGCTCTTGCATATACAGGC
>Ga0326512_10003021_pt1 | contig 12396 bp, 14 predicted proteins | sample 1_2617_0518_D_FD_203652 | JGI IMG/M metagenome (GOLD analysis project Ga0326512, IMG submission 203652) | Bovine rumen microbial communities from UC Davis, California, United States - 1_2617_0518 | ecosystem: Host-associated > Mammals > Digestive system > Stomach > Rumen | place: USA... | reverse complement strand
CGGTTCCTGCAGCGTCCGCAATACCGTTTGCAAGTGCGTCGCCAATGGTAGAAGCCGCCGCACCTTCTGCCGCTCCGGCCGCAGCGCCGCCAAGCCCTCCAGTTGCGATATTGAGTCCAAGGCTCAAGAGCGACTTTGCGCCCTGCTCTTCCTGCGCTTTCTGCGCCTGCATCTTCTGGAAGTCCTGCATGGCATTTGCCCTCGCATTCGCCATGGAATTCTGCGCCTGCATTCCATTCTGCATCTGCTGTACACCCTGCTGCTGCATCATGTCGAATGTGTCCATGCCATCCTGACTCCCAAGAAGTCCAGGCATCAATCTTTCCAAATACATCAGAACAGCCCTCCCAATAATCCAGAGAACAGCCCACCGCCGCCACTTTGCGTGGTCGTGGTCGTTCCTTTTCCTGCTGCCGCCGACAATGCCCCTGTCGTGCTCCCGTTCAGCCCAAGGGACATATTCCAAAGGTTCGATGCAGGAGTCTGCGCCGCTTCCTGCGCCGCCGCCGCCGTGGTAATGCCGTTCGTTGCATTCCCAACGATATTCTGCCCGACGTTCGCCCTCTGCGCGTTCACGCTCTGCACGTTGTTCATGTACTGGTCCAAGAGTCCCTGCTGTGCATTCAGCCCAGACATTTGGTTGTTGAACTGGCTGTTGTAAACATCCAGCCCAAACTTGTTGTTCTGGAACACGTTGTTGAGCTGCTGTTGTGTCAGGTTCCCCTGCTGGTTCAGTGCCGTGATGTTCCGGTCGAGCGCATTGCCGATATTCGCGTACTGCTGGTTGTAGATATTCCCCTGCCCTCCCAAGAGGTTCACGGCATCCGATGTTCCACTCGTCAGAAGCCCCCCAATGGTATTGATGTTATTGAGATAGTTCTGCGCCGTGGCTGTTGCCGCGTTCTTGGAAATGTTGTCCAGAACCTTCTGCGTCACGGAGCTGTTCAGAACGCCACGGTTCGCAAGGTTGTTGAGTCCTTCACCTGCCGTGCTCTTGAGCGTTCCGGCAATAGCATCCTGCATGTTCTGTAGGTACGCGCTCGGAAGCTCCCCATTGATGAGGTTGTTCCGCACGCCTTCATACTTGTCATAGATATTGCTGTATTTTGAAGCGATTCCTTCCAGTCCGGCATTCGCCCGGTTCGCCGCATCAATGCCAGCCTGTGCCGTTTTCGAATACTGCGGAATGAGATTCGCCAACTGCTGGTTATAGTCGTTGGTGGCTTTCGACGTATCAGAGAACAGACCGTCTGTCTTGGATACGTAAGAATCAACATATTCGGGAACGGACGTATAGAGCTTCCCAAGCTCATTGGAAGCCATGGAAAGCGCCTTGTCGTTGTTGCTGACTGCCTGCCGGAGATAATCAAGCCCTTCCTGATTCTGCGCCGCCGCCTGCTTGTTCAGCGCGTCATAATCAACCTGAATGGTTCCCAAGGAGTTCGCCAGAACGTCCCTCGCAATATTGTTCAGCCATAGAGCATTCGGCGCTACAGCGTCCGCATAGTCCGCCTGACTTTTCTGCAACTGCTCCTCATACTCCGTAGGCTCATACACCTGCGTCGTTGAGCTGCTCCCACCGCCGAACAATTGCAGGTCCATCTTAAAATTCATTTCGCTTCACCTCCCATGTGATGAAATAAGACCATCTTCCTGTGTCCTCGTCCAGCCATGCAGGAGAACACGTTCCCTTGCATCCATCCTCGTCCACACAGAAATACCTCGTCATGCCTTCCTGCGTCTTTTCCGTATGCTCCACACGGTAGCCGAACAATCTGATGTACGCGAGAACACCGCGCAGGGCAATCGTTCCGCAACAGGGAATGCCAAGCGAGTCCGCCAGAACCTCTGCCAGCCTGCGCCAGAACATCCCATCCCCGCACACCTGATGTAGGACAACGATGTTATTCTTTCGGTCTATGCCGATTTCACAGAAGCCCTTCTCTGGGTAGTAGAACATCTTGAACACCTTGTCCCGCTTGAACGGCTTCCCTGTCTTGTCCTCGTACACCTGCACCCATTCTTCAAAGGACTTCCTCATAAGTGCACCTCATTAAAGAAAAAGCCGCCATAGAATTACCATGGCGGCCTGTTGTTACTTCAACGCTTCTTCAACCTCTTCGACAGTGAATCCAATGCGGAAAATCTTCGCTGTCGGATTCTCGCGGAGTTCGTACTGCATGTATACAGTCTCTTCTCCTTCGCCCATAGGTTCACTTGTCTCAACCTTATGAGTACTGTCTACAATGCCTTCCTTGCCAACAGGCAGATTCTCCACCCAGAACCAATCCATACGAGAATCAAGCAAGTCTTGCCAGTGAGGCTTCCACTGCTCGGCAGGGAAATTATCTCGTATATACTCATAGTCCTCTTTTGAGCTCAGAGTGTTCGGAAATCCTTTCATGTGTATTCCTCCTCACGTAAACGTGTAGTATTTCTGTATCTTTCGGATTGTAGCCATGAACGGAAGCTCGTCTTTGTACTTCTCGCACTGCTCTTGCAATACGGAAGAACCCGTAAAGGCAACATACAATTCACCGCCCAGCTTAAATTGAAGTGTCATGCACCGACCGCCATTGTATTTGCTGTCGGTCATGCGATAGGCAAGGACTTCGATTTCCTTCCCTTCGATATCTTTCAACTTCATCTTCTGCCCATTCATCGGATCCGTTTCTGCGAAATCGGAAAATTTATGTATACTGCCGCACCTCCTCCCATAGGCATTCCAACCCAGCGGCCTTTTGAAGATTGTATGTGTTTGCGTGCTTCAGCCAGCTTTTTGCGCTTGCCACCTTGGATACCGCCTGTTCTGCCGTGATGATTCCATGCTTATACTGCCACGGTATCATGCGGATTCTCTTTCTTATCCGCTTTGCCGTCTTTTTCCTGACAAGAATCTTGCCGTCAGGAAAATGACGATACCCAAGGAAATCCAGTCCGCAGATAGATCGAAACACATTGCCTCTGCTCAATCTCTGACGAAGACAATCATGAAGGTATGTTCCCATGTCAGAAAGTATTTCATGAAGCGTTTCCTTGCTCTTGGCAAACACGACAAAGTCATCGCAGTATCGGATGTAGTGCCTTGCGTGGTGTCTGTGCTTCGCTCTCTGGTCAAGCTCATTCAGGTAAAGGTTGCCAAACCATTGAGACGTATAGTTCCCGATGGGGACTCCGATTTCCGTGCTGTCTATGATATCATCCAGCAGCCACAGAACATCCTTGTCCTTGATTTTTCGACGGATAACAGCTTTCAGTACGTCGTGGTCAATCGTCGGATAAAACTTCGATACGTCGCATTGGAGACAATACTCGTTCTTTCGGATATACTCCATGGCCTTTGTGCTTGCCTTGTGCTGCCCTTTGCCAACACGGCAGGCATAGCTGTCGGAAATCATCAATGGCTCCCATATCGGTATGAGAACTTGAAGCAGTGCATGTTGTACGATTCTATCAGGATAGAACGGCAACACTGATATCACCCTCTCCTTCGGTTCATATACCTTTTTCATCTTGTACTTTCCAGTATGGAACGTCTTGTTGATAAGGCTTTGCCGAAGTTCCTCCAACAGCACTTCCTTATTGGCTTCTACCCTACGAACCTTCTTCTGCCACATCTTCCCGCGCTTTGCTTTCTTGTATGCGAGTTCAATGTTCTCTGGATCAATCACATGTTTCCATAAATCTCCGTGCCTCTTAATAATTGTCCCTCCCGACGTTCGCTTCCGCTACTAGCCGGAAGGAACCCATGTTGTGTATTTCGGATTTCGCCGTGGCCGATATGCCCAGCCTGATGGTTTAGCTCTATACCAGCTTTACCGCCAGTATCGGAAACGCCCTGCGTGGAAATGTTGGCATTGACGTTCGACGAGAAATTGTTGCAATTGACACACCGTGAACTGCAATTCGCGCCATTGTCCCAGTTGCTGCCGAGAATCGCCCGACGTAACAGCCCATTCGCAGAGCGACTAATGGCATACCAGCCAAAGAAAACGCCCGTGTGGCGTTATCTCCTGTTTCGTGGTATCTGCTAACGCAGATACCAAAGTTTTATCGCTTTATGAGTTATACGGCACATCGAGGCTCGGAAACGCCCCGCGCGGAAACGTCGGCAAGGACGCGCGACGAGAAAGAGCCGCAATCGACACACCGCGAACCGCAAGCCGCGCCATGGGCCCAGGAGCCACCGAGAAACGCCCGACGCAACAGCCCATTCGCAGAGCCATAACCTTGTGAATCTACTGAAGATTCATACACGCTTCTCTGCTGCCAAGCATATCCTTCCAGATACAGGTTGTTATTTCTCCACGCTGCACCAGGATAATATTCATACTGATCTTCTGCCCACTGCCAGTAAGCTCCACATCCGTCCTCAATACCGTAGTTTGAAATCATTCTACGGTTTGCTGTATCTACATGTCCGCCTGTTGTGTTGGGGTCTGTAGAATTCTTGATGTTGGTCTGCTCATTGGAGCCTTTCATGGCGCATATAAATTCATCGCGCCGTACAAGGCGCTTACCAATCTTGCCAAAGGCTTCCGCAAATGCTTCTCCATGGAACTTCTTGGAAGATGCTCCGTCTGCAACAGTACCGCCATAAACAGAGACAAGCTTGGAGCCATTCCAGCTTGGCAGGTATATATCCATCCAGATTCCACAGCCGGAGATATAAGACATCCCCTCATTCTCGCTCACTGCACGATGCTTCAAGTCCCAAGGAGTTGCAGGAAGGATATCTCCAACGACATATCCAGTCAGCGTATTGCCGGAAATTGTACCGACGGCAACAGCCAGACAATGAAAACCGCCAATCTTGCGGGAATCTGTTGCCGTGTATCCCGTAGGTACTGTGCTGTTAGCAGACAAAATAAAATCAGGTTCCGTTCCATCGCTCGGAACGCAGGCATAGATGTAAAAGTCCTTTCCTGCCCTATTCGCTGCTGTTGCATACGAGGCTGTGTCCCAGCTATCAGAAGAGTCAATGTTAATCTCCTTGTTTTCAGAGAGGACATAACCGGAGTCACCTATATTTACCCAAGTAGGGTAAATCGTGATTGCAGTCTTGTTCGTACTGAAAATCTGCTGACGCTGATAGTATGAAGGTGCTGTTGAGACATATACGCCAATCTGGGTTTTCGAAACCTTGCTCTCCTCTAGACTTTCAGATCTATTCTTTAGAATTTCAGACTTCTTGTCAAGTTTTGCAATCGCGCCCTGTGCGTTGTCGCTCTCTGTAATTTCTTCTTCAGAATCGGGCTTCTGATATTGATAAAGTTCCACCAAGTCGGCGTCCGTCTTGAATTTCCCTTGGTCGTAATGCGTAGAGCCGTCCTGCTCGGTTCCGTTCGGAATCATGAAATCTGATCTGATTGTTGCCATGAGTAAACCTCCTTATAATGGCTTTATCCAACATGTCGTGTCCGTAGGTCTGCTTGCACTCACGGTGAAGAGCGCGGCTTTCGTGACGTAGCCTGATAGGTCCATTTTCTGTGTTCCAAGCTGTTCCCACTTGTATTCGCCCGTGTCGTCGTCCTTAATGCGGATATACTCCGTGAAGAGATTGCCCGACTCGCTCCCCGTCCGTACGAGATAAATCTTGTCCGTCTTTCCCTTTTCAGGAAGCTCGTCAACGACGATTGTCCCATACTTCGGAATAGCGGACACCATGCCGTCCACTTCGGACTTGTTGTAGGTTTCCGCCTTCTTGTAGTAGTCCAGAAGGTCCGTGTCAATCTTTCTCACCAACGCAGCGTAATTGTCGTCAACTGTAGTGGACAAATTAGACACGTCACTTGCTATTGCACTTTCCGCATCCTGTGCTCGCGTTGCCTCATCCGACACAGCCGACTGAATGCGTGCGTCCGTCTCGTCTTTGCGGTAGTAGTCCTGCCAATGCTCGCCTTCTGCGTACCGTCTTGCCCTTTCTGCCGCATCCGTGGCTACGTTCTTCTGAATGACCGTCTGCTCGTAGAGATAGCGGACCTCAACAGCGTCAGCGTCAGCCTGCACACGGCTTGCATTCGCATCTTCCGCATACTGCCGCGTCTGGTTCTCAATGGCCTCCACTTCGGACTTTGCCGCGATAATGCGAGTGAGTGCGCTCTCTGCCTCCGGGTAAATGCTGTCTTTCAGTCTCTGCGTCTCATCCCTGTACGCCTTCGCCTCTACAGCGGAATTTCCAGACTGCGTAGCATATCCTTTCGAGGAATCACGATACGCCATGGCTTCCATCGCGTACTGCTCGGCTTTCGTAGACTCGCCCTTGAGGCTGTCCAGCCATTCCTGCTCGGTACCGACGAATCCCATGCGGACTGCAATCTCATATGCGGATTCTCCACGCTCCCCTTCGAGGACTACGCCAACCCCTGTCCTGAAATTAGCGGGCTTCTGCCTTTTCATCACATCACCTTCCCTCATATTGGCCGTATCCAGTAGGAGCCATCTTCCGGCTGTTCGTTGGACAACACAATGTTGATGAGGTTGATTACCGTCGTGTAGTTCGGACCCATTCCCTCGTCGTCATCCGTTGTCTCGTCGGAGATACTGCTCGTCACATCAGGAAGGAGCCTGTACTGTGCAGGTCCCACAGCTGTGATAACCTGCCCTTCCTTCAGCGTAACTTGGATATCGTACCAGTAGTTTCCAATGGGAAGGCTCTGCGTATCCTCATGCTGGAACACAAAGTATCCATTGGTTGTAAGCTTCTGCAAGACTGGCTTTGTGTCGGATATCTTCTTTTTGATGGTCAGCACAGCGCTGTCCCCTTCACGGAAACGAAGCCGCCTTCCTTTCTGCGTCTCCATCTCCACTTGAATAATGCCTGTGTCGCCACGAACATGATTTATGTTCTTCCCGACTCTGGATATCCCGCTCATGGTACCACCTCGAACGGCTTAATCCAGAATGAACCATCGTTAGGCTTGTCGCGAGAGCATGTAATGTTCCCGTCACCTGTCTGGACACGGTTCACGCCGATAATCTTGTTCGCCGCAGCGTTGTACCCAAGAATCTGCCCATCACGAACACCGGACATATCAACCGTGAATCCACCAACCTTCGCTGCATTCCCCGTGATGCTCCCTGCAATCAATCCGTTATCGTTTATGACAGGAATTTTCCCAGGCTCGTTCCCATCGGACGACAAATCCTTCCCTGTGAGGAATTCCGTGTCATCGTCCGCATCCTTCATCCCAAGGAACGGCTTGTTCTGCCCGATGAAATTCCATGTGGAGTTGTTGACGCTCCTCATGTAGATTCCACCGTCGCTATCCACATACCACTGGTTCCGCATGGGAGCCACGGGAAACTTGGACGGGCTCTGCCTGTTGCCACGAATTGAATTTATCAAGTCGTAGATAATCGGTATCTCGCCGATATACTTGGAGGCGAAATCGTGGACAGTATCGCCACCCCTCCGAAAGTCCAGAGGATATTTCTGTTCTGCCTCTGCCATATCACACCTCCGCTATCTCAAAATTGAGCCCGTTGAACAGGAGCTGTCCTCCCTGCCCAGCGGACTCTACCTTAACGCCTCTCATGCGCTCGATGAACCTTTCATCCGTGCGGAACATGTTGAGGCTGTACAGTTCTGTCTCGTCTCCGTAGATATATTCACCATTGTTGTAAACCTCGTCGCTGTTTTGGAACATCGGCGAAGGGCTGGTCGAATACAGCTCCCTGTCGTTCAGATAGATGGGACTGTAATCGTGGTAAACGGCCTGTGCCTGCCATGGGAAAGTCCCTTTCAGGAGCGCCTTGCCAATCCAGAAACGGCAATCGAAGTAGTTGTCAACAAACTGCGTGATATCCACCCGGCCGCGCTTGACGAGATACTCATTGTTAGAAACAAGGGTTTTGCCTCGCCAGTGCCATTGAAGAAGCTCGCCCTCGTCCCAAACAGAGTCCACATCCAGCCGCTGTATCTTGTCTTCCTTCAGGAGGAAAACGTCATCTCCAACGGTGCAAGCATCAACAAGGTTCGTGCTGTATTCCCTTTGGTAATAACCGCCATGATCCAGGTCGAAGAACAGAAACCGCCTGTCTCCATCGACGAACCATATCTGATTCAGCGTCGGCATATACCGAAGCTTTACCGCTTCCGGTAGGTGTTGTATCTCATTCCGTACCTTCGTACTGATTTCACGCGCCCGCATGTCTCCGTATGTGTCCGTCGTAGATACGTCCTGCACGAGAGAATCACCAAGGATGATTGCCTCGTTGACTATGGCCACGCATGACCGAAAGCCTTTGCAGGAAACCTCTCTCGAAACCTCGCGGACTACCCACTCTGGGAATTGCCCTGCAAGGTGGAACACATGCCCATTGCTTTTGATAATGAGAATGTCGCTTGAAAGCGCCACGACACCAACGATTTCACCGCCGTCCTTGTATCCAATGTCAATCCACTGCGCGGAATCCGAAGCCTCGGTGTCAGTCTCCCATGACGTCTCGTCACCAACCGCAGACGTGTGCAGCCTGTCATTGTAGTACGTCCATACCCGTCCATCCTTGACGAATACGCCATTGCACACCTCTGGGGAATCTTCCAGCGTTTCCAATGCTCCCTCGTGGTAGTACTGCATCTTACCGCCAGAGGCAATCAATGTACCGTCTTCCCACGGACAAAACGCAGGAGTGACATTCCCTGTCAGCGTACCGACAGCAGAAAGCGTCTCACGGTCCCATGTGTAGACCTGTCCTTCCTTGGCACAGATCACGAACACATCACCCATCTTGTCATAGGTGAAGTCTGTAAACCCAACACCTTCCTGCTCAAACAGCGTCACGGTTCCCGCCACGGTCTTTAAAAGTCCCGTGGACTTGTCGATTTCCACATTGACCGACTTCGTCAGCTCGTTCTGCTGTATCATCTCACTGGCGTTCGACGTATTGAGCCCGCCTGTGAAATCACGGTATTCTACAATCTGCTGGTTCGCATGTTTGACAGATAGCCTAGCCATTACCAGTACCCCCCAACCTTAACGCCGGGAGGATTGAACGTCCTTGCCATCTGCTGTATTCCGTTGACGATTGTCACCATGAGCTGCGATTCCTGGCTCATGTCAAACTCGTTCGTGAATGACGCTCGGAGGATGCAGTATTCATAGACGAAATCCTCCAAGTCGGAAGGTACAGGAAGTTCCTCGTCGTCCAGTGTCAGAGGCTCAAGGTCCTTGATTCCCGTCACAGAAAACGCCACAGGAGTATTCGGCACAGGCCAGACACGTATCTTGTCGTAGCCAACCAGCCAGTAGAATTTTGGACGCCCTTTCGCGTTGATATCCTCAACGACTCTGGGATTGATGATCTTAAGCGGCTTCCCGTCAACCCTCACGTCGATAATGTGAGATATCGGGTCAAACAGGTAAATCGTATTCTCAAGTCCATCCAACATACCGTCGAATTCAAAATCCGCCAGCATGGACGGGTAAACATCCATGACAATTCGACGGACGAATCGGAGTCCGTCGTTGATATACATCATGAGGTCATCGTCGGAATACTCTATAGCCTGCTGGTCATGGGTCATGGAGCGTATACGCCGTATAAGGTCCTTAATCTTGATCATGGCTAATACCTCCAAAAAGGGCAGGTGTTACCCTGCCCATGAACATCAGTCATCCTCGGAAGCGGTCATGACATTGACGACGCCGAAATCGGTGAGGTTCGTGCCATCGAACGCGAACGCGGAACGTGCCACGCCGAACATACGGCCAATGGAAGCGCCGTACTTGTTGTCGTAGTCGAACATCTTCTCGCGCCATTTCGGCTCGGTTCCCTCTGCGAACGTGACGGCCTGTGCGCCAAGGAACACGGCATGACCGACTTTCAACCCGGAGGAACCAGTTGCCGTTACGGGAACGCGGGTATGCTCGTGAATCACGACGCCCTCATAGATTCCCATTGCGCCGGAGAAAATGGGGTTCTTCTCGCCACGGATATTGGCGTGCTTCTGCGCCTCAATCCACTTCGGGTCATTGCGGAGGTCGCGCGCCTGGTTCGGAGTAATGACCATTGCGTATGTGGAATGACCATCCACATTGACCGGGCGAATAGCCGTGTCCTCGTCAGCGGTTGCCTTGCGCTTTGCAATGCCAATCAGGTCAGCCGTAAATTTGTCAGCCGTGGTAATACCACTCTCAGCCGTGGCCGTGCCGCCGAACACGATACGGTCCGTAGACGGTGCAGCAATGGGGAACGGGAACGCTGCCGGAGTCGTAGCCCAAGTGGGAAGGACGCCAGTCAGAACGGAGAAGATGGACGTGTCAACGTACTTGGACAGCCACGCAGACAATGCAGTACGAGCGTCACGCCGCATGTCGATCTGCGTTTTCTGCTCTTCGTACTCACCTTCGAGCCGAACTGCATTCCTCACACGGAACAGCTCCACCTCGAAATCCCTGTACTGCAACGCTTCCTCATTACCTTCGAGGATATTGTCGCCCAATACGCCAGCGCCGGAGAGAGGCAGGAGCAGCGGGATATTGATTTTCGTGCCACGCCCTTTGGAGAGCTCTTCCTTGCGGTGAACGATGGCCTTCGCGTCACTGCCCATGAAGCGGGAGAAAAATGCGTCGTGAATGCCGGACTCATATGCCTTCTTTGCCCATGCCTTGAGAATCAAAGAATTAGGAATTCTGGTATCTGCCATGATAAACACTCCTTTTCATGTAAAGGAGCAGGTGTCACTCGCCCAACAGAAGCTTCTGGTATTTCGGATCAATCTGGTCGAACGGAGTTTCTCGCAGCATCTTTTCGAGTGATGCTACAGAGATACCGCCGCCAGCGTCGCTGGAACCGTTTACCTGCTGACTCTTGGGGAACGAGTTTGCCTGCTCAAATTTGTTTGCTTGTGATTTTTTGTTGGTGGTAGTTACAGGATGCTGTCTCCTGTAGGCTGCCTGCGCCTGTGCGAAATAGTTTTTGACGAGTGCGATTTCTGCCGGAGAGGCTGTCTGCCGCTCAATCCTCGCGTATGCACCAGCAATAGCCTGTTTGTCCTGCTCGGAGGGAAGCGCAGTGAAATATTCATTCACAGCGAAGTTCTTGACCGCTTCGAAGTCTGGCTCCTGCTGTGCTGCCGTTGCATAGCGGTTGAAATCTGCGACACTCGCGTTGTGAGCTGCCAGGAACGCCTGGCGACGCTGTAGCTCCATCTGCTGTGCCTGCCGAATCCTCGCCATCACATTACTTTTGGCGAATTCCTGCGCGTACTGCCATCTCTGCTTCTTCGGATCGTTGTCCTCCATGTACTCCATGGAATCAAGGTCCTCCGCAGTAAGCCCTGAAAGTTGCAACGCCTCTTTCTGAACGGCCTGATTGATGAGGTCCACGTTCTCAGGAGTCAGCTCAAAGCCATTCTCTTGTCTGGGAGGTTCCTGCCTCTGTACAGGCTGTTGAGGCTGTTGGACGGGTGCAGCAGGTGGCTGTTGCGGCTGCTGGTTCCGAATGGATTCCAGCTCAGCCTTTAGCCGTGCGATCTCCGCGTCCTTGTCCTTGCCCTTGTCCAGTACCTGCTTGAACCGCTTGTACGGAATGGGGCCGGGAGCGTCTTGGTCTTCCTGCTTTGCTTCTGGTTCTGTCTGCTCCTCACTCGCTTGAGGCGCTGGTTCCGCAGCCTGCTTGGCCTCCTCCATGATCTCTCTTGCGAGTTTGTCATCATCCAGTCCGGCAAGTTCATCCGGGATTGCCTCGGGCTCGGGTTCCTGCGTGGTCTCCTGCTCTGGCTCTGCTGCCTGCTGCTCAGCCTCTTCTGCATCAAACGCTGTCTCAAACTTTTCCATGTTTAACTCCTTTCGCGCCCGTATCGTCGGCGGCACGTTTATGGCATCAAAAAAGCACCTGTGATATCTCACAAGTGCTTACTTGATTGCGTTGTAAAGCTCGGCGAGTGCGTTCATTGCGACAGGGTCATTGACTCTGTCCGCGCCTCTCATCATGTACTGGATTCTGTCGTGCATCAGCTCGCAAATATCTGCCTTGACATCGTCAATGCCGATTGCCTTCGGTTCCTGCACATCCAATACGGGTTCCTGGGAATCATCCTTCTTCGGTCTTGCCATCCTATCACCTCCTTTACAGTGCTGGTGCGGCTCCTGCCATCATACTCTGCGCCGCCGCCTGCGTCATATTGCTACCTCTGTTTTGTTGAGGCTGTTGCGTTACCATCGGCAGCATTCCCGGTTGCTGTGCCTGCTGTTGCGCCTGCTGCAATTGTGCCTGCGCCTGTTTCTGGCTGTTGGCATTCTGTAGCAGGTTGTTGACCTGCCGTTGTTGCGCCAGCGCGTCTGCCAGTCCTGGGAACATGTTCTGCACCATCAAGTTTACTGCGTACTCTGCAATCTGCTGGTCGATGAGTCCCGCCTTCGCAGCCATGGCAAACTGAATCGGAAGAGG
>Ga0326512_10003020_pt1 | contig 12398 bp, 11 predicted proteins | sample 1_2617_0518_D_FD_203652 | JGI IMG/M metagenome (GOLD analysis project Ga0326512, IMG submission 203652) | Bovine rumen microbial communities from UC Davis, California, United States - 1_2617_0518 | ecosystem: Host-associated > Mammals > Digestive system > Stomach > Rumen | place: USA... | reverse complement strand
CTCCACATTAATTGAGAAGAAGTTACTCAAACGTATTTCTAAAACCATTTTAACCCTTGAATTTGAAAATTTTCTGCAAATATAGGTATTAAAAACGGAAATCACAAGTTTTGAGGCAGATATTTTATTCAAATTAACATATCTCTTGTATATAGCCCGTTCTGAGCATAAAAAAGGCAGATGCTTTCACACCTGCCCTTTACCATTTCGTATCACCGTAAATCCGTAGATCCGTAATCCCGAGCTCTGTCGCTCCGTGAAATTCGGTCCAGTCCCGGTGTTCCTCGATAGTTGAATTCCTTCCTTACTTCGCTATTGCAATAGTGCACAAATCAGCAGGTATCCATTAATAAGAAATCTGTAGGACTCAAGTTGACCGCCACATTCATCCTTTATTCTCAAATTCTGGATTGTTTTCGTCTTCGTTATCGTTGAACCCTTCCTTAATGCTCATTTTTCGCTATCTGGATTATCAAATCCACTGCCGATGGCTTGTATATCGATGGAATAGCCTTCGGTACAATGCCATGCTGAACATAGTCGTCTTCCTGAGCCTTGTTGCGGAATCTATAACTGGCATAATCCTTGTTATTTTTGATGCCGTTCTCTTCGATAATCCGCCAGACAGTATTCTTGCTAATGCCCCCCTTTTCTACTACCTGCTTAGCCAACTCCGTAGCTGATAATGGGTACTCCATCAACTGGTTCACTCTTTCGCGCTTGATAACTTCAACCTTGTCCACAGTCGTTACTTCACCCACAAGTTTCAGTGTTGGTGCGCCTTGTTTCTCATCAAACTCGCCTTCCTTAATCCATTTCACGCTATTTACCAAGTCATCACCAACCACCAATATTTGGGCATCATTCTTTTCTATCATACCCTTCTCCAAGTCCAAAATGGCCGCATTAGCCGGTCCACTCTTGCCAATCTTCGTCACAAGGTCCACCCACTGATTGTTCTGCTTTTCTATCCTGTGGTTGATGATACTCTCCAACTCACTATACCTGATGCGCTGAGTCCTGCCACCATAACGGAAATAGATGTCACCATCCCTGATGATCCCGGCTCCCTCATCTTTCTTGCAGATGATAGGTTTTTCTCTGGCTTCCTCCACATAGAAGAAACCATAATCCTTACCATCTATCTCTATCACATCGTGTTCCCAAGAGATATGTCCAGTGAAACAATCCAATAGGAAGCCAGTTATCATCTCAGGATCAATCTTGTCAAATTGGTCTTTTGAAGCAGGTTTTATACCCACGGCTCTTCTTGGTCGGTCTTTCACGCCAAATACCAGATAGCCACCTTTGTTATTCGCAAAGGCCGCAAAGTCACGCAAGTATTCAGCCATCCCGTTGAAGTTAAAGTTCTCCTTAAACTCCAACGTCTGACCTTCTCGACGAATCAGTTTCCCGTCCGCCCGCGTTTCCAGTATCTCCTCTATGTTTTGTTTGTGTTTGTAGTTATCCATACTACTTGACAATTATCATTATATTAGCCATTAAACAGCAGCCTCCATCAACTGATTACTGGTTGCATAGTCCTTCTTCATACACTACTATTCGTACTGATTCACCCTCTTATTCTCCTCCATCAATGCTAAAAGTTTCTCGAAGGCTTCAATTCGTTCTGGCTTCATCTTCCCCGCATTCATCACCTTCCTATTCGCTTTCACCCAATTCAGCATATCATGCTCTTCTATCCTATGCTTCGACGGATTCCGGTGATTGGACTCTATAAACTCAACCACCTCCTTATACCGTATCAACCAACGTGTCTCTTGATCCATACATCTTCCCTCTTACATCAGCCATCATACCTCTTCTCTATCACCTCCCAATCCACAATCTGCCACAGCGCAGCCAAGTGGTCAGGCCTGCGGTTCTGATAGTCCAGGTAGTATGCATGCTCCCACACATCAAATGTCAGTAGCGGCTTCAACCCCTTCTGAACAGGATTAGCCGCATTCGCCTCCTGCGTAATCACCAAAGAACCATTAGCATCTGCCGACAGCCATACCCAGCCAGAGCCAAACAGACCTACGCCTTTTGCTTCAAACTCAGCCTTGAAAGCCTCCACACTACCCCACTGCTTCTCGATCTGTGCAGCGAGTGCCCCCTCAGGAATATGAGTCGCCTCACTGGCAGGCTTAAACTGCATGAAATACATCTCATGGTTCAGAATCTGCCCAGCATTGTTGAATACCGCCCCTGCCGGAGCCTTTCGCACAATTTCCTCCAGAGCTATATTCTCATACTCACTGCCAGGCAGCAGCTTATTCAGATTATCCACATACGCCTGAAGATGTTTCCCATGATGGAAACCAATTGTCTCTTTACTAATCACCGGCTCCAATGCCTCCGGTGCATACGGCAATGCCATCAATTCATATTTCTTCATATCAATAGTTTTAGTTTATTAATACTCCTTTCATCAGCCCTCCGCCTTCATATCCGACTTCAGACCTCAGACTTCTTCAACAATCTTTATCCCTATATCACCAACCCCGAAAAATCCAACCACAAATGATACAATAAAAAATCATACGGTGTACCGTGCCGAGATTCCAAATCTACTCTTGCGCTCATCATTAAACTCGCTGTGACCAGATGCTCTGCTTGTTCAAGATGGCTATTTATCTGACTCACCGTAGTTGGCAAGTCTATGGTACAGACCACAAATCCCAGCATGGCATTACATCCAAGCAACGACGGATACTTGCCTTCCGTAAAACGCCTTATACCATTATCTACATATTCCTTGCTAAGATGACTCTTTCCATTAAGTCGCTTGCACTCTATCGCAAAGAATGCATCTTGATGACTATAACAATTAGGTGACAAGAATCGGATATCTACACGTCCCGCCATCTTCTGCTGTCTACCTTCAGATTCAAAAAAGTAGCCTTTGGCAGTCGTAGTCGTATCCTTATAAGTCTGGTCTTCAAAATATGCTCCGAACTCATCCCTAATCGTATTCTCATCATTCTTTATTTGCCGACCGTTCTTACAAATAAGGACATATACATTGAAAATATCATTCAACAGCCCCTGCAACTGGGACATGAAGAACTCTTTCTGAAATTCAAACACCGATGCATCCATTCCCGCTACCTTTCTTTTTTCGTTAATAATGCATCTACAAACTCCTGAACATCCACGTATGCCATAGCAGGATGCCACAGTCGTTGCTCACAAGGTTTGATGATATAGAAACCATTTTTCTCAAAACCGCGTATATCTTTACGAAGATACAATTGGTCTGTTACCCTTTCGGTCGACAATGCCAACAGAAAAGCTTCCAGTGTACTGTAAGAGCCTTGTCTACATTCAAATGCCTTTTTCTCTTTTGCAACGTTAAATCGCATCAGAACATGAGAAGAACCTATCTCACAACTACAATTTAAGTGCATTCCTTCACCAAATTGTCCTTCGAATCTATTCAGGAAAACACAAGCATACGCTTCCATCAGTTTCTTTCCTGTCCTGTCATTCTTCACAGGTTTTGTGTCGGCATTGCCGGTAGCTATCAGAATTGAATAGTTATTGGCATAGTCAATAAGCAATTGTTCTACCTGGGACAAGCCCAACTGACTGGCTATGCAATCTTCAATTTTGTCTTTTTCTTGTTCAATTTGCCCAGCAAATACATCTGGATTCTGAAGAGAGCCTTTCTCAAGTCTACTATATTTCTTCTCAATTCGTTCAACAATCTTATGAATATCACCACTCATATATGGCAGTGAGAATTTCTCCATATTGTGTCCCTGCTCTCGTTCAATTCCCAATGAACTGAAGCACATCATGGCATAATATGTAAAGAAACGGGAATTTAACGTTCCCGCAATATTCCTCAACACCTCAATACTATCACCATGAACTCCAGTAATGGCATCTTTATACACAGCGTCCTCTGTGCAGACTGCCGCTCTACATGAAAAGTCTGACGCATCCAAACTCTTCCTTATCAGCAGCAAGGGTACCTCGAACAATTGCTTGCGTCGTCCCCATTGGGCAGAAGCTAGCTCCCATCGTTCATTCGATGGACTTATAACATATTGATGCAGTTGATCAGCCTCTATTTTTTTCTTACCAACATAATCACTGATGTCGTAATGTCTGTTCCTTTCTTTTCCGCAAGTAACACCAAGTCCACATTCATAGCCATATTCATTTAACATCTCTTTGATGGTTTTCTTCTCTTTAAGTCGTTTCACAAAAAGGAAATCCAGATAAGAACCATAAAGTAATATCTTCCATAGATAATCATACTGGCTGAGCAATTCTTGGCGTACATACTGTATGTCCGCCTTCTCCACTGTCAGTACTTTAAAAAGTGAGAAAAAAACACTGGGCTTGACTGAAGTATGCTTCACAAGATGTCCATTATCAATCTCCACCATTCGCTTTCTCTGATAGAACATTACACAAGCCGGGGCAATCGAAGGATCACTGGACTGTGAGAATACTTCACGTCTTACCGATGACAATTCCAGTACAGCATTCAACTGAACATTTTCCAAAAAATAACTGCGGAAGTGACTGCTCTGGTTGTTATAGAGTACTTTGCTCGTCAACACAAAGGCCGTTTTGGTTTCAGCACCCATGAAGTCAAGAGCCCTCACCATGAAAGCCTGAGCAATCTCTTTATTACCAATAATACTGCGTCTTTTCTCTGCACGGGCACGTACTTCGATATACTTTTGGTATTCCGGCTTGATTTCCACACCCGCTTCGTCATATTCCTTACGCCCTCTGTTCCAAGGTGGATTGCCTATGATATAGTCAAACTTCACGTCTTTAAATCCTGCAGGACAAAACGCATCTTGGCAAAGCAGATTCGATTCAAGAAGATTAGGAAACCTGAACTTAGAGACATCCGCTGGTTTCTGGTAATCCAACAATGTAAGATAGATGGAAAATGCTGCCACTTGCACGGCACTTTGGTCACTGTCTATACCAAAAATATTATTAAGAGCCAGTTCTCGCAACTTCTCCTGGAATCTCGTCCCCTGCAAATCCTCTTGTTTAGCATGGGCGATGTAATGATCTATAATACGACGAAGCGTTTCAACCAAGAAGATACCCGATCCACATGCTGGGTCCAATACCCTACATCCGCTCTCTGTTGTAGTCTTTAGATAAAGGGCAACAGTGTTTTCTACAACATATTCGGCAAGAAACAAGGGGGTATAGTATGCGCCCTCCTTTTCCTGATTCTCTTTTCCAATAAAACGCTCATATACATTACTGATGAACTCAACGGGAAGAATAGAGAAATCATATATATCAAACAAAGCCTGTGAGCCATCTTCCAAATCGTCGCTTCTTAGCAGTCTGACAAGGACATTCAGGGCTGCATCGGGTATAGTGTCCAGTTCTTCTCTCGAAATCTTAAACAAGTCACCATTAAAGCCCTTTTCCTTGTCTTGCAGCGTCTCAAACAAATCAGATAGCCTATTCTTGTCTTGCAGTAGTTCTATAAGATCATCGTTGGTCAACGCCTTTTTAACGCCCTCAAACCTCAGCACGATATGCCGATCTGTCAGATAGCGCAAGAATATCATCTTTCCTATCAGACGATTGGCTAGGTTGCGCGAAACTCCGATTTTTTGGATACGCAGCTGAGCGAATTCTATATTTTTCAATAAATAATAGTCAACCCTGTTATGATAAGCCAGTCGGGTGCGGTATTCCTCCCAACTTTTACCAGTAACCAGTTTAAAGTATGTGAATTTATCAAGAACCTTCTCATTGCCTATCAACTGTAGGGTTTTCAGTTCCTTTTCATATTTGAAGCCATTGAATACATCAACATGGTTATCCTGTACCACAATCACAATGGGTACTTCATTCAAATTCCATATTGCTTTGAAAATGGCCGTAGTATTTTGGGGACGCTCAAAGAAAAATATCAAAGGCCTGCCGCCTATTGCAAACAAGGCAGACATCTCGTGAAGGGGACTTGATACATCTTGGATAAGCGAAAAAATTCTTGGTGATAACAGAACCTTGCTGAGCCAGTTTGCATCATCCAGTGTAACAAAGCCGTCCTTAGACAAAAAGTCCAATTTCCCATATAGCTCTTCGATACTCATAAGTCTTGACTCAAATTATTCCAACTATTGTTTCTATCCATCTTACAAAAATAACCGTTTCTTTCACACTAGAAAAGAGTTGTTAAGAACAATTAAGGTTTGGAGAACTATTTTTGAGTTAATTAACGTTAATACTGTCACAAATCAAACTCTGTCAATACGTAATCAACATATTTAATGGCATTCATGGCGGCATCACCTTGGTACTCGTCACCTTTGTTATGTCCAAAATCACAAACTGCTTTTACGAGAATCCAAGGTGTTTGGTAATTTGCCAGAAGTCCACACCCTTCCATTTCTCCTCCTATTGCATCTGGAAATCTCTCACGAAGATGTTTCACATAATTTTCGTCATCACAAAGTATATCATTAGTTATCACCAACCCAAATCTTATATCGGGAGCTTCCCATCCTACAATGGCATTGGTAAACCTATCGAGTAATGTTTTGTCAGCTTGCACTCGATTTCCTCTCTCAATGATTGTACCTTCGGACATCTTGATAGTGCCATAGTCCCATAATTCTGTAGCTATCATCACATCGCCAAGTTTCAGTTTATCCTCCTTTAATGCAAAGCCAATTCCAACCATTATAACATAATCTGGCTTTATAAAACCAATTGCATGATCTATAGTAAGTATAGAAGCATTTGCCTTCTTAGCGCCCATTTCACATTTCACAAGAAACACATGGTTCTTCCTTATAACACCAAGATCCCAATATGTGTGAGATTTTTCAGATATTTTAGAGAGTTCCACGCCCTTTCCTTTATAGAAATCTGTTACTTTCTTAAGTTCTGTTGGTGTTGCCACAACGTATAATATTGTCTTCATATCACGTAAGTTATCTAAATCCATATCTACCTTGATGGAATAGTCCCTCTCTAAATTATCTTTTGATCTTATCATTATTTCCAAAGCCCATTTGAGATTAAGCTCTGTCATTTCATAAAAAGGATATATAAAATACTTATGAACTACTTGTCTCCATTGAAGAAATATAAATTGTTCGTTACCTTGGTTCTTTGAACGATTTTTGAAATATTCATAAAGTGCTTCCATTGATTGATGAAGAACGGACATGAAAACCACATAATACTCGTTTGACTTAATAGAAGCGAGCTTTATTGGAATATCATTCACATAAAGTCCACTCTCATCTCTTAAAAATCTTAGAATGACTTGATTCAATACCGGATAATAACAATCAAAGAATAAGTTTCCATCACACAAATAATCAAAGTGACTAATACCATGAATATGCTTAATAAGCCTACCCTTCATCACATTCATATAACGAACTGTATAACTCTCAGAAATCAAATCGGCAGCATATCTTCTTTCGGGAGGAGTAAATGAAAGATGCTTGTCAATAATATCTATTGTTATACCATTACCATCGCGAAACGAGAGAAAATCCCGGAGGTCCTCATACTTATTTCTCAAAACCACTGGTATGCTTTTTTCTGTCTCATCAAGCATCCGCTGCCTAAGTGATTCTGTTGTAGAGTCTTTAAGCACAAAGGGGATTCCCGGAAATTGAATCATATCTTTCTTAAAGTACATCGGATACCTATCTTGAACTGCATGATATAGTCTCTTACGCTTCTCAATAAACTCCTCTGGATTATCTGAGGTTGTAATAATTTGTGCTTGGAATGCTTTTTCCAACTCATAGACCAATCTTACTGCATGGGGAAAAGCAGTAGAACTTTCCATCAAATTTGAGTTCGACATATAAATAAAGTCGGAAAGTAATGTAGCAGTTAACACTACATTACAGACATACTCGTCTGACAATCTGGCATGAGTATAATCTCTCAATTCCCTGTCAAATACGTGCAAATAAATTGGTTTATTCATCCCAGTTCAGTTCCATTTGTATCACAGGTGGTATTCCACCCGTATTATCGACCATAGCCAGCAAATCTTCTTTTTTAATTTGGAAGGAGTGTATTTCCGGGTCAAAAGTAACCTCTTCTGCCTTAAGTTCTTTAATTTCCTGAGCTCTGGTAGCTATATTAAAGAACCTCACAGTCTTCCCCATCTTTCTGCACATATAGATCTCAAAGAGCACACCGTCAGACACATTACCAAAAACCCATAATTCGTCACATCTTTTTATCATTTCGTTATTTCCATTTCGAATAAGGTCGCGATCAACTCTGTCACTTAAGAAATAATCAAATAATCTAAAAGGATTTACAGGAATACAACCCTGTCTTAAGACATACTCACAAACAACATCTCGACAATAGAAGAATTGCTTTGATTGTGCTGTAAATATAACTTTCCGTTCTTTTGTTTCACTTACTTTAATATGAAACTTATCTCTCAGTTCTTTGTCATAAGCCAGTAACTTGGTCGCTATACAATTGGCTGAAAATATGCCACTTATAAGTGATGATAGCAAACCTCTAAATTGTCCCGTTGCATCGCCTACGACCCATATATCTTCCATAGGAATCTGGAGAATATCATTCAATTCAGGATAATACCCATCTTTTTCAATTGACGGATAAAACAATACACCTTTGCCTTTTGTCATCTTGGGGAAATGTTCTTCAAGGAATCCTCTAACCATCGAATCTACTCTATCCCCTAACAATGAAACACCCTCGTAAAGGTATGATTTTAGGTTCATCATCTGAGTCTCCTGTTTAAAGAACAAATCACCGAGTGCTTTCTTCAGTTTTTCTCCTTCTTTTCCTTCAGCTTTTACCAGTACTCCTATATTTGTTTTACCGGTCTTCTCAAAATCATTCGACGAACCATTCAAACTTCTTATATCGTACGATGTGCTTTCAAAAATAATGCCATCCCTACAGCAACAGAAAGTACGAATTGAATAATTATCCTTTTCTTCTATTACTTTCACATCTAACTGCGGATGGTCATAATAATCGAATTCATCATTAGAGCACTCAATTCTAAATCCGACCTCCAATGCATATTTGTTTTTGTTAAATGCAATGCTTCTCGATTTTTGCATTATTTTCTGATAACAATGCTTTCCACCTGCTAACAAAAGAACCTTGCTTTGATGGATTTCTTTTTTGCCTCCACATCGGATCTCAATCTGATACAATCCATTGTTTTTCTCCACCCGAGAAACTGAGCTATCAACAAGAATGTTTTCGCACCCAATATTCTGATACAACATAAATATAAGCTTCATTCTTTGCTCAATACTCATCATCTTCGAATCATAAATCTTATGAACATTTTCCTGTTCTGAGTCTTTAGTCCACTCTTCAGTAAAGTCTTCTATCTCTACATTTACAGTTTTCAAAAGATTCTGAACCTGATCGTACGCGGGTTTTAAATCTCTCAATCTCAATTTCCATAATTTTGAGGCAGATGGATACATCGACAACTTGCCATCAGAGAAAAGACCTGCTCCCCCAATGCCATTTGAAACATCAAATGACACATCTCTTTGTCTTTCGTGGATATACTTTCCTCTTTCTACGACAAGTACTCTTTGCTTTTTTTTAGTAAGTGTATAAGCCGCAGATAAACCAGAGACGCCACCGCCTACTATAATAACGTCATATAACATCCTGTCAAAATTTTATTTATTGTGCCCTAATTCCGGGCCTCTTATCTTATTATATTTCTACTTGTCCCTTCACTCTATCTCCCTCAGTAGCCTCCGGCACAAACGCACTCGCCACCAACGCTCTACTCATCCAAAAAGTTCTTATTTATTGGTGAAACACGTATCTGTCCTGGTGTTCGACCTTAACCCTTCACCCTTAATCCTTAACCATGAACCCTTCACCCTTAACCATTAACCACTATCCCTTCACACATCTTCCCCTTGACTCAGATGAGTGAGCCAAGAATAAAATCCGCAAAGTGAATCGTTGTCAAATCACCACCTCTACACAAGGACTATGGCCCGTAGGGATATTGGAATTTCAAACCATTTCTGTTGCAAAGATACGATTAAACGAGTAAAATACAAAATAAATACCAATTTATTTTCGAGTAAAGGTATCTTCGACTTCCCATTGTAAACAGCAAAAGGGCAAATGCTTTCACATCTGCCCTCCATCAATCCGTATATCCGTGATTCCGTAAATCCCTCGCTCCGTGAATCCGTATTTCCGTATATCCGTCGCTCCGTGAGACGCGCCTGTCCCCATGTTCGTTCGATAATTATATCTTCACGCTCTCAGGAACTGCGCCCACGCATCATAAGCCTCCTCATTCATCATGATAAAGCTCTGAAGGTGATAGTACTGTCCCTCGATGGTCCCTTTCAACGTCACACCCCCGTACTTTAATTCATCCAGTTGCCTCTTACTGATAATTACCATCGGCATCTGGAATTCCGTCGAATAATCCTGTATCAATTCTATCTCCTTAGCCTTTAGCGTCTTCATCGCCTGAAAGGCAGAAATTCCAAAGGCCACAAACTCATTATACTTATTCGCAAAATAGATATGAATCGACCCACCGTCGTTCATCACCTCATTCTTCACTACAAAATCTCCACTCACCATAATCTATGTCATTAATCTATTTAATTTAGACCCTTTTTAGAAGCAATACGTCACATCCACGGTATTGCCGCTGGTACCCACTGCGAAGTTAGAGCCAGAGCCCAGCAACTTATCACTCAGCCACCAAGTCAATTCGGCGGAACCGACACCGACGGCTGCGCCAGCCAGCACATCATACCAGTGATGGCGGTCTCTTGCCACACGCTGAATACCCACGGCGGTAGCTGCTGCATAGCCTGCAATGGGTATCCAGATGCAGTCCTTGCGGAACTCCTTATCGATCGATCGGGCTGCGGCAAATGCCATGGCAGCATGACCAGATGGGAACGACTTGTTATCCGAATGGTCTGGACGCTCCTCCTTGATCATCGCCTTCAGCACGGTCTTCACACCATATGCCACGCCTACCGATGCGATTGTATTCACCGCAAAGCGAGGCCAGTTATGGCCGGTCATCGGTTGTGAATAAGCCTTCCGCTTCGACTCCACATCGCGATAGAACTGATTGCGACCTATATCCAGGCGCACACCGAAGTCTATATCAAAGTATCCATTGCTACCCGCCGACACCTCCATGCCAGTGGTGCTAAAGCCCATACCTTCACTGGTCGATACCTGATAGCCCAACGCGCCATACACGCTCCATCGGTCACTGAGCCGATACGTGTTCAACACACCGATACCCGCCAGCAGCGAACCCTTCGTAACACCGAAGTTATAGTTGATGCCAATCCTCGGATACACACTCGCATTCCACGTCCTGTCCGGCCGATAGGTCCCGAAGAGATTATGCAGGTTCAGCAGCGCATCGCCATAAAGCGCGATATATCCACCCTTTCTGCGGTTCTCGCCCGGCTCATAAATCAGAATAAGTATGACGGAGGATTACAAGCCAACTGACAATGCCATCGCAGAGCGTGTGAACGGCATTCTGAAAACGGAAGTCATATACCGCGAGCGCCGCTTCAAGACCTATCAAGACGCATTGGAGCGCATCTCAGGCTTCATTCTCTTCTATAATGATACCCGTCCGCACTACAGTATCGGCATGAAGACACCCTCTGAGTGTTTTTCATGGTGGGGTTTCGCCAAGGCGAGTCAACGAATCCAGTACAAAGTCATATTCTCAGATGAAAAGGTCAACGTTTTCAGCACGAAGTCCACTAACCCGGGAAAAGGGGCAACAAAAGCAGGAAAGCAGACAACCGGATCAGAGAGATGTGCTTTTTTAACATAAAAAATTCAAGCCGTCGTCCCGGCTTACAAAAACACACAGAGGATTGCGGTTTCTGCAATCCTCTGTTTACATCCCCCCCATATAGGGAAGTTGATAAGGGACGGCTATTATGCAGGGTTATAAAACTCCTTATACCATTTGGCAAACTCCCTTAACCCCTCTCTCAACGTAATCTTCGGGGTAAATCCGAAGTCACGCTCCAGGGCTTCTGCATCCGCATACGTCGTAGGCACATCCCCCGGTTGCATGGGCACCAATTGCTTATGCGCCTCGAAGTCGAAGTCTGCGGGAAGCACGCCGGCCCGCAGCAACTCCTCTTGCAGGATGTTGACGAAGTCCAGCAAGTTCTCGGGCTGTCCACCACCGATATTATACACCGCATATGGAGGAATGGGCAGACCATCGTCACCTGTCTTTCGCTCAGGCGCACCCTGCATCACACGAACGATTCCTTCTACGATATCATCCACATAGGTGAAATCGCGGCGACAATTACCGTAGTTGAAAATCTGAATGGTCTCTCCACGAAGCAACTTATTCGTAAATCCGAAGT
>Ga0326512_10003019_pt1 | contig 12403 bp, 11 predicted proteins | sample 1_2617_0518_D_FD_203652 | JGI IMG/M metagenome (GOLD analysis project Ga0326512, IMG submission 203652) | Bovine rumen microbial communities from UC Davis, California, United States - 1_2617_0518 | ecosystem: Host-associated > Mammals > Digestive system > Stomach > Rumen | place: USA... | reverse complement strand
CGTCATGTGTCTTTTCGTATGTTTTTATCAATATCTCTCTTTCTTCCTGGCTTAACATATTGATCACCTCTAACTACATTTTACCACTTATGTCAAGTCCGCTGCTTTTTTGTTGGATTGCTATAGTATATAGGCAACCTCTAAAAACCTTTCCATACAATCAACAATGGAATAGGAAAGTGAGGGTTCGTGGGGCTTTGCCCCACACCCCAATCTCTAAAAACAAGTTTTTAGAGATGCCCTATATTACTTTTTGTATAATAATTACGATATGTATAATTAAACTTATATATACATATCGTAAATTAATATGTAGTCAGATGTATTATTGTTTTCTGATTCTTATCTTTATTTAAAGCTTTATCTGCCTGAGATATGTCTTTTCCTCGGCGGATACCCTGAATGAATCGCATATCTTACCGATAGCCTTATTATGCGTCTGCGGGTCAAAGCATTTTCCTTCTATAAGCGGACGGGTCTTTTCCGGAAATTTTATAAAACATTCCGCTATTCCCCAGGCAACTCCCATTGAAGAATAATATGCATCGGTATTTATTTCCCTGTAAGCTGAAAGCACCCTGTCTATATATTCATCATTTACAAATTTATTAAGCATCATTACAGCGGCAAATCTCTGTTCAAATTCCTTTCCGGAATGTATATAGGGCTGTAAAAAATCCCATACGGCAGGCATGGCTTTCTTCGGAAATTTCATCGTACACACAAAGCTGTCGCATATGCTCCAGTTATCTATCCTCGGTACAAATCCCTTTACAAGCTCCAGCCTCTCTTCGGGACTGATCTTCAGATAACCGATAACCATTCCCCTCAGCATGGTTTCTTCAAAATATACATCCCCGCCCTCAAGCGCCTTCACGCCTTCATCGCTTGCAAGCGTTTTTGCATATTTCCTCAGCTCAGGCAGGCGCACTCCGAGCATATTTTCCGCCCCGGGTACAAGCGCCGATGAAAATTTGCTGTATTTTTCCTCGCCCATTGTTTTAAGCTTTTCCCTGATATATTCTTTCATTGCTTTCACTTCCAAGATGATAATACAAACAGTTATAATATACATATAGTATTATACTATTCGTATTAAATAACTCTTTGTATAATACTATAAGTAATAATAAACTTTTAGTATAATACTATTTGTAATCTATTACTATTTGTAATCTATTACTTTTTGTATATTACTGATTGTATACATTTACTATTTGTATTATACAACTTGTAAATATATACTTTAAGTAAATAATTATTTACTAATACTATACATACAGTATTAATATACTATCTGTATTATACATTAAGTAATATTTAATACTTTTATACTATACAGCTATTTTTTATTACAATAAGTATAAAAATACTATATGTATTATACTATTTGTATCAGTATACAATATGTAATATACTATCAGTAATTTAATACAGTTTGTAATATACCAAAAGTAAATAAATACATTTTGTATTATACTATTCGAAATTAATTACATACAGTATAATTCAACAAACAGTATTTTTATACTAATAGTAATATTTTTATTGATTGATTATTTTTATGAAATCTTTACCATAGCGCCTTATCTTTTCTTCACCAAAACCGTTTATTGTACGCAGCTCGGCGACAGTTTTTGGCTTTACTGCCGCAAGCTCCCTGAGCATTACTTCCGTCGCTATGGTATAAAAGGGTACGCCGCTGAAAAGTGCGATCTTCTGACAGTACTCTTTAAGCCTGCTGTAAATAACTCCATCGTAATCCTGCGCTTTTTCCGTATAAGTGTATACAGTATTTTTTCTGCGGCATACGCTGCAGTTATTGCAGTCGTCAGCAGGCGTTTCACCGAAATATCCTAAAAGCCGCTTTCTCAGGCAGGTATGGTGTGAGGTCGCATAAAATATCATCTGCTGCAAACAAGCCTTTTCCGCTTTTATATATTCCCGGCGCTGCTCCGGTGTAAGCGGGTCATTCTCCGGCACCTGCTCTATCATATAATAATTCAGTCTGACATCAGATGATGAATAGAACAGTATACATTCAGCCTTGTCGCCGTCACGACCTGCCCTTCCCGCCTGCTGGTAATAATCCTCAATACGGGCAGGCATATTTTTATGAATGACAAAGCGTACATCAGGCTTATCTATACCCATTCCGAAAGCATTTGTCGCTGCTATTACCTTCACTCTGTCATAGATAAAATCCTCCTGCACACGCCGCCTGTCGATATCGGACATTCCCGCATGATAGGCGCTTATGCTGAAACCTAAGGATGAAAGCACATCCGCTGTCCTTTCCGTTTCCTTTCTGGTAAGACAGTATATTATCCCGCTTTCATCCCTGTGCCGCATAAGGTAGTTCCTTATATATGTAATGGAGTCGGATGGCTCTTCCGCCGCAAAATACAAATTAGGTCTGTCAAAACCTCCGGTATAGCTTACAGGGTTTACAAGCCCTGATTTTGAAAGAATATCATTTTTTACCTGCGCCGTTGCTGTAGCGGTAAAGGCAGCAACAGGAGGACGCTTCGGGAGCTTTGCAATAAATTCACTTATTTTCAGATAAGCGGGGCGGAAATCCTGTCCCCACTGAGAAATACAATGCGCTTCATCAATCGCTATCATAGAAATATCCGAGTTCATTGCAAAGCTCAGGAAATGATTTGTATTAAGCCTTTCGGGTGCAGCATAGATTATTTTATACATCCCCTTTTTTGCATTTTCCGTAGCAAGGTTTATCTGATTCGGAGTAAGGGAACTGTTGAGATATGCGCCTCTGATACCCATTTCTTTCAGGTTCCTGACCTGATCCTGCATAAGTGAAATAAGCGGGGATACTACGATCGCAATGCCTTCCATCATCAGTGCAGGTATCTGATAGCAAAGAGATTTTCCCGCACCCGTAGGCATTACGGCAATAGCATCCCTGCCGGAGAGTATCGCATTTATTATTTTTTCCTGTCCCGGTCTGAATTTGTCATATCCGTAGAATTTTTTAAGCGCCGATTTTATATCATTCAATACAATTCCCCGATTTCCTCATCCGTAAGTCTGCGGTAAAAAGCGGCGTCCGTATCCTTCAGGACACTCATTTCATTACTGTCTATAAGCCGCTGTTTTACCGTTTTTTTAAGCTGTTTTATTCGATATTCAAGTCTTGAAGCAGCGCTGCGGTCTGTGCTTTCCCACACCGCCTCAAGCTTTACGGCTCTGCGGGAACGGGTATATTTAGCGCATTGTCCTGAACGGCTGAAATGCTCGGACATACGCTTTCCTATATCCTTGGCTATTCCGGTATAAAGACTTCCGTCAGCGCAGCGCAGTATATATGTGTAATACATTATTTTTTTCCATGAATCATGATATGCTCTTTTAATATCTCTGCATAAAGCTGCGGCCCGCTCCATTCCATATTTGACGGCGTTAACATCGCTTTGAGAACATCCCTTGAAAAGCCCGCCTTTCTCATTGCGGCAAGCAGCTTATCAAGATCGCTGCCAAGAAATCCGCCCATAACAACAAGCTTTCCCATATTGCCCTGCGGTCTTTCTCTTTTTTCTCCGTCATCGGAAAGCCCCGCAAGAAATCCGACAGGTTGATCCATTTCCTCCTCCTGCACCGTATGCAAAGAGAATTTCAGCGGCAGCAGCGCCTTTTTCACCCTCGGAAGCTCCTCCTCCGAAAAATTATACAGTAATACAGTTTTTTTCATTGCCATACCCCTTATGTGTCACTGTCAAGCTTCAGCACTGCCATAAACGCCTCCTGCGGGACCTCTACCGTTCCCAGCTGGCGCATACGCTTTTTGCCTTCCTTCTGCTTTTCGAGAAGCTTTTTCTTTCTTGTGATATCACCGCCGTAGCATTTTGCAAGTACGTCCTTGCGCATAGCCTTTACAGTTTCTCTTGCGATTATCTTTCCGCCTATGCATGCCTGTATCGGAACCTCAAAAAGCTGTCTCGGTATCTTTTCCTTTAGCTTTTCAGCCATTTTCCTTGCTCTCGGATATGCCTTGTCTGCATGAATGATGAATGAAAGCGCATCGACAACTTCACCGTTAAGCATGATATCAAGCTTAACAAGCTTTGACTGTGCATAGCCCGAAAGCTCATAGTCAAATGACGCATATCCCCTTGTACGGGATTTCAGCGTATCGAAAAAGTCGTAAATGATCTCCGCCAAGGGCAGCTCATAATGTATATCAACTCTGTCTGCATCAATATATGTCATATCCTTGAAAATACCACGTCTGTCCTGACAAAGATCCATTATATTGCCGACATATTCAGACGGCGAATAGATATGCGCCTGCGTCATAGGCTCTTCCGCCATCTGTATCTGACCGGGGTCCGGATAGTTTGTCGGGTTGTCGATCATTTCAACCGTACCGTCCGTTTTTGTAATGCGGTAAATAACGCTCGGCGCAGTTGTGATAAGGTCAAGATTATACTCACGTTCAAGTCTTTCCTGGATTATCTCCATATGAAGAAGTCCTAAAAATCCGCATCGGAAACCAAAGCCCAGTGCAACGGATGTTTCCGGCTCAAAAGACAGTGAAGCGTCATTCAGTTCCAGCTTTTCAAGCGCATCACGAAGATCGGGATATTTTGCGCCGTCAGCGGGATATATGCCGCAGAATACCATTGGCTGAACCTCTCTGTAACCCGGAAGAGGTTCGGCGGCGGGTCTGTCCGCAAGAGTTACGGTATCACCGACATTTGCATCGCTTACAGTCTTTATTGAGGCGGCAATATAACCTACCTCTCCGGCATACAGCGCCTGTGTCGGTTCAAGGGAGGTCGCTCTCATAAAGCCAAGCTCCACAACGGTAAATTCTGCGCCTGTCGCCATAAGTCTTATCGTATCCCCTGCATGAAGCTGTCCTTCCTTCACTCTTACATATATTATTACGCCCTTATAGCTGTCATAATATGAATCAAAAATAAGAGCCTGGAGGGGCTTTTCGCTGTCGCCCTCCGGAGGGGGGATAAGCTGTACTATCTGTTCCATTACGTCATGTATATTTATCCCTACCTTTGCGGAAATACAGGGTGCATCCTCTGCAGGCAGACCTATTACATCCTCGATCTCCTTTTTCACCCTGTCCGGATCTGCGCTGGGGAGGTCTATCTTGTTTATAACAGGTACTATTTCAAGTCCTGCATCAAGCGCAAGATATGTATTTGCAAGAGTCTGGGCTTCAATTCCCTGCGAGCTGTCAACGACAAGCACTGCACCCTCGCAGGCGGCAAGGGAACGAGATACCTCATAATTAAAGTCAACATGACCGGGAGTATCGATAAGATTGAATATATACTCCTCTCCGTCATCTGCTTTATAGAGCAGAGTGACTGCATGAGCCTTTATTGTTATTCCTCTTTCTCTTTCGAGATCCATATTATCAAGGAGCTGATCCTCCATTTCTCTGATGGCAACGCTTTGCGTCTGTTCAAGTATCCTGTCAGCGAGTGTGGACTTACCGTGGTCGATATGAGCGATTATGCTGAAATTTCTTATTTTACTTCTGTCAAAAGCCATACTTTCACCTTTTTCCTTATGCAGTATATGCACACATATATTTGCTTATATTATAACATACTTTTTCATCATTGCAAACGTTAGTATAAAATAATTACACGGAAATAAATTTTGTTCTGCAATTTTCTCAGGCTTTCCTCTTTTGAATCGAAAAAACAGGGTAGAATAATGAACGATCCGACTTTCAAGCTCCCATTCAGCCCAACATCATATTTCTGCCTGTAAGCTCGTGAAATTTTCCGCACTGTTTTCTCTCCTGTTTTTATTACTCGTTGCAATTGGCGGTAAAAAACCGTTAGATTTTTGTCATACCCGACACACTTATAAAAAAGCGGCACAGTCCGGAACCTGATATTGGGTTCAGACTATGCCGTATTTTATAAAAAACAGGTTTTATTCAGTTTCTTTTGATTTCTTTTTTCCTGAAGCAAGAGTAAGCACTCCAAGAGCAGATACAGAAACAACAATAATTGCAATAACCGCCGTCTCATCGCCTGTTTTAGGAACATCCGCAACTGCTGATGTGCTTGTAACGGGAGTAGGTGTAGTATTTACAGTATTTGCTGCCGCTGTATTTTTTGAAGCCTGCGAGGTCGTTTCCGAAGCAGTGACCGATGCATGAGATGTAATTACCGAATCTTCGCTGCTTTCAGTCTTCTTTGAGCTTTCCTCTGTCTTTGAGCTTTCAACGGAGCTTTCAGGCTCGGAGCTGTAATTATATGAAGGCAGAGAAGGCTTTTCCTTACCCGTAAACTGCTCGTCACATATATTATTTTCACTGTCTATTACAGAAAATGATACAGGCCATAGCATCTCGTCTTTGCCCGATGTATTCAGTTCAACAATAATATTACCCGAACCGGGGATATCGGTCTTGCAGTTTGTCTGACTGTTGTTTGTGCGGTCATATTCTTCCTCATATACGCCGTAGCTCTCGACCCATTCATTATCAGCACGGACCTTGAATTGCTGCTCGCCAAACGGACAATCCTCAACAACACCGACAAACCAGTTTTCTGCCAGCTCATACATATGATAATCCGGATCTGACAATCCCCATTGCGTCATTGTTCCGGTAATACCATATTTTGACGGCGTAAGCTTGCTTACGGGATAGATCTCAATATTCCAGAGCATAGGGTCACGGCCTCTTGCATCAAAGGTGACAAATACGCCGCAGCCGCTTTCAAGTTCAAATTTATAATTATCACGGCTGTTGAAGGTAACCTCCATTTCTTCATTATATGCGCCCCAGTTATCCTCCCAGTCGCCGTCAGCTCTTACCTTGAACTGGTGCTCACCCTCACCGGGATCTTTTATATATCCGACATACAGACCGTCTCCATCCGGGTCGGCAAGCATAAGATCGCCGAATTCCTCCCAGCCTGTAAAATCTCCGCAAAGACCGAATGTGTGATTTCCGGAGCTGAGATATTCAGGCACCTCTTCCTCAGGGATCTCAGAACGCGCGGCAGCTGTCATGGTGATCATTGAACCTACAACAGCAGCTGTCAGTAAACCTCCGCAAAGCTTTTTGATATCCATAATTCATTCCTCCTAAAGTATATTATTGAAGCCTGCCATTCTGCACAGGCTCAGCAAATAACAGTGACATTTCTCTCAGTGCATCCATTCCGTCTTCACTAAGCTCGACATATGAAGGCTGATGCGTTTTTTCGTCATATTTAAGCAGCTCATCAGTTACAGGCTGCGTTACCATAAATGTATTTCCGAGTACTCTTCTGTACTCTCTTAGATAGTGCGGGCGAATATCTTCCTGTATTTTCATGATCTCATCATCCTTAAAATTAATTTTAATTACTGCAAATTCAATTATACTACATTTTTTTCTTTTTGTCATTAAAAATAACGAATTTTTAATATTCAATTAATTCTTTTTCGCTTATGTTTAGGAAAACGCTGATTAATTCATTAATTGGTGTTTGGGGCATGGGCGAAGCCCCACATTCCTGAATTTCACGCTTTGTTTTCCCCTATTTGGCAATCAGGGAAAAAATTTTAAAAATTTTTTGTTAAATTTTACGCAAACACTTGTATTTTTTTCTCAAATGCTATAAAATAGTTACAGTACTATAAAGGAACAGAATTTAAGTTCGTCATATCGCCTTTTTCGGTGTCTGCCGTTTAAGACCGTTATGTGGGGTGCTTAAACTGTATACATATGATATGATGTATCTGTCCGTTTATAGACACAGTATATTTTCAGGAGGTAATATCCCATGTCAGTAAAAGTTGCTATTAATGGTTTTGGTCGTATCGGTCGTCTCGCATTCAGACAGATGTTCGGTGCAGAGGGTTATGAGGTTGTTGCTATCAACGATCTTACAAAGCCTTCAATGCTTGCTAACCTTCTTAAGTATGATACAGCTCAGGGCGGTTACTGCGGTAAGATCGGTGAGAACCTTCACACTGTGGAAGCTGACGATGAGGCTGGTACTCTCACAGTTGACGGCAAGACTCTTACAATTTATGCTAAGGCTAATGCTGCTGAGCTTCCCTGGGGCGAACTCGGTGTTGACGTTGTTCTCGAGTGCACAGGCTTCTATTGCTCAAAGGCTAAGTCACAGGCTCACATCGATGCAGGCGCAAAGAAGGTTGTTATTTCTGCCCCCGCAGGCAGCGACCTCAAGACGATCGTATTCAGCGTAAATGAGAATACTCTTACAACAGAAGATACTATCATTTCTGCTGCTTCCTGTACAACAAACTGCCTTGCTCCTATGGCTAAGGCTCTTAACGATTATGCTCCCATCCAGAGCGGTATCATGTCCACAATCCACGCTTACACAGGCGATCAGATGATCCTTGACGGTCCTCACAGAAAGGGCGACCTCAGAAGAGCAAGAGCAGGTGCTGCTAACATCGTTCCTAACTCAACAGGCGCTGCTAAGGCTATCGGTCTTGTTATTCCTGAGCTCAACGGCAAGCTCATCGGTTCTGCTCAGCGTGTACCGGTTCCCACAGGTTCAACAACTATCCTTACAGCTGTTGTTAAGGGCGCTGACGTTACAAAGGAAGGCATCAATGCTGCTATGAAGGCTGCTGCTTCCGAGTCCTTCGGCTACAACGAGGATCCGATCGTTTCTTCTGACGTTATCGGCATGAGATTCGGTTCTCTCTTCGATGCTACACAGACAATGGTTAGCAAGATCGCTGACGATCTTTATGAAGTACAGGTAGTTTCCTGGTACGACAACGAGAACAGCTACACAAGCCAGATGGTAAGAACCATTAAGTATTTCGCTGAACTCGCATAATCGAGAAACCATTAATACTGAATCCGAAAAAGATCCTGTCGGGGGTTCTCCGACAGGATTTTTTGCAAAATGAATATATTGTTATTTGTTTTATCGTTTGCCGCCTGCTGCGATGACTCAGAAACAGTTATAATAAGCTGAAATGACCGATACACAAAATCAAGAAAGGCGGAATAACATGAAAAAAAGAATAGCGGCAATTATTCTTTGCTCTTTCATTTGTGCAGCTTTTACCGGATGCATACAGGATAATCTTGAAAATCAATCTTCGATTCCAGAAAAAACGATAGTATCTGCTTATGAAGAGCAAAGTGAAACTACCGCCGCTGAAAGCAGTGTTCAGGGCAGTACACTGACATCTGCTGAAAGCAATGACAGCTCCGATACCAATTCCAAAGCCTCCAAAAAATCAGAAGCTTCGGAAAATTCAGATAAAACCTCATCAAGTAAGAATTCATCAAAATCAGAAAGCAAAACGGTTTCCCAAAAAAGCAGTACACAGTCAACTGAAACCTCAAAAAAGCAGCCAGATATATCCTATGAGGTATCTGAAAAGAGTACACCTGGCAAGCATAGTAATATTTCCGCAGAAGTCAGCGGAAATTCACAGACCCACAACAGCGGCAAAAAGGTATACGGTATCAGCGTTGAAATTGCAGATAATGACCCGCATAAGGACGAAAAAATAAAAATAGTCGAATTAATAAAAGAGATTCTTTCAGACCATAGTATAAACTATTTGAGTGACTTATCCATCATATTGGATCGTAAGTTTGAAAGCACAGGAGTAAAATTTTATACTGATTTACCGACTATAACATCTATATCCGGCGAATTTGAAGACGGTACAAAATGGAAAGTATCTTTTTCCCAGATATACATGGATGACTCACTCAGTTATCGTGCAAAACGATCATCTGATGAAAGTGAAAACCAGTATCTTGACAATATCCTTAATGCTGCCAGAAACGAGATAGCCAAACAAAATAACGGCGATCCTGTCAGCGAAGAAACTATACTCAATATCAATGATATTATATTTAAAATGTGGCAGGATGACAATAATATGATTGATGTTAATGTACGGTATGACGGTATAGAAGGTACATTTGCAGACGGTACGGAATGGGGTTATACATTTGAAGAACTCAGATAATAAGGAATATAATAATATGAATATAAAAAAGAAATCATTTATCTTACTTTTCAGTGTGATCTGCGCTTTCGCTTCGGGCTGTACGCAGGAATCCCCGCCCGCCGACCCGTCCGAACGCTCAGCATATTCTTCCGCCACAGCAGATGTGTCAACTGAAAGCAAAGCGGAAACTGTCTCATCTCAGGACAGCAGCGAAAATTCCATAACCGCCCCCACTGAACCGCCTTTGTATCCATGGGACAGTGATAAAAGAAAGGGCGATCTTGTCGAAATATCGTTCAGACACACTGAAGAAGCAGAAAGCGAATATTTCAAAACCGATGATAAGGAAATGCTCAAAAAGCTGCAAAATGCTCTTGACGGCATAAAAATCATCGGAGAATCTGATAAAAGATACAACGACAGCGGTATCATACTGTTTTACACTCAGAAAAGCAACTCAGGACGTCTGAATTTTGAACATGGCGGGCTATTATGCGACGGTGTAAGATATGAGACAGAGGGATACGAGGAGCTTGAAAATGTTCTTAAAGAAATCGAGGAAGCCTATCCTGAATGGTCAAAAAAATATGATGAGTGGATACACAGAATGTCGGTCGTTGAGGATACTGTCCAGGAAACGGCATCAAGCGATGAATATAAAAAAGCTGATATGGAAAAAAGACGCAGTATGATATTACCCGTTCTTGAAAAGCTTGAAAAAGACGGATATATAAAACCGGGTTCAATATATGACAGCGGCGACACCATAACATACTCTTATATTGACGGAGCGAGCGGCGGAATCATGCTCAGAGAATTTGACCCGATGATGAATTAAGCTGAGGGACAAGAAAGGAAGGGGTACATTGCCGATGAAAAAAGCAATAAAATATTCAACTACAGTATTGCTTGCTTTTGTAGTGCTTACATTCCTTTCCTTTTATTACAGCGGAAAAGCTGCGGGGATAGAATATCTGACAAATACAAATGTCTTTCCCGATCCATCGGACGGATTCAGGATTATAACATATGATGATACCAGATACCGCACATATCACATTGCCGCCGATGGAAGCATTTATGATGATGCAAGCGAAAGCATAGCTGTTTCGGCAGTAGATTACTGCGGAACAAATATAGTCATCCTGTCTTTAACGCCATATACCATAAACGTTATTATTAATAATTTCCAAAGCGGAAGAAAAACTACAGTAATGATACCGGTATCGGATAACGGAAGCAGTCTTGTCTGCGCTGACAGAGAGCAAAGAGTATACCTCACAGACAGCAGTCAAAGGGAATTGCGTACATACAATACCCGTGGTGAAATGATCTCTTGTGCGGATACAGGCAGTACTATAAAACGGATCTTTACTGACGGAGACGGAAGGGAAGTATATGCCGTTACGGATAAAGGACTTATGAATATCAATTCAAACCGATATACGGGCGGAACAGTGCCGGACGGAAAATTGATTTTCAACGGCAGTCATTGCTGCAGCAGCGGCACGATATATGAGCTTGATCCTGACAGAGGATTTACTGAGATATTTCAAAGCGGATATCCGATGATCTGCCAAACGGCAGACAACATATATGCAAGTGATGGCAGAATTATATACAGACTTAATGAAAACGGAGAAAAGACCGCACATTATGATACAGGTGTAAACATTCAGCAGCTTCTTGCAAGCGGAAACAGTATCGGGTATTCAAGCGGCGGGATCTTCAATACTTTTAATATCAGCAATATGCAGCCTGAAATAAGTAACAGCAGCCCCACAGCGTCTTTGCCTGATTATCCGGCAGATATAAGCTCACAGGAGCTCAAGATCACCTCCGGACGCATAAGCGGTATAAGATCCGGCACTACACTTGCACAGCTGAAGAAAAAGATAAATTACGGAGATTATGATATCACAGCGATAAATCATCTGAAAAAGACCACAAGCTCAGGCACAGTCGGCAGCGGATGGGAATTGATTTTCAGCGGCGGCGGACGGGAACTAAGATATTTTACGGTAGTTACAGGAGACGTCACGGGTGAAGGACAGGTCAACAGCCGTGATTATGATAAAATAGCGGAGCATATCACAGGCGGTGAAAAACTTGACGGGATCAGGTTTGAAGCTGCTGACATAAATTCAGACGGACAGATCACTCTGTCTGAGTTTTACGAGGTCTACCGCATGGAAAAGTGATGCACATAAACTGCAAAGCACCCGAATGACCAATGATCTTCATGATCGCTGACGGCCATCCGGGTGCTATATTATACCTGAATCCGTGAAAGTCCAAAGTAAAAAAGTTTCGCCAGCCAGCGTGACGCTGGACCCATAACGCGGGGTTCGCTTCACTCCGTTTCGCTCTGTTTGGTTTAGAGATACTTTCTTGCCCGCGTGGGGTACTTATTGACAGAAGCTATGAAAGACATAATTGCAAAAGTTTC